>Ga0207416_1000258_pt1 | contig 96389 bp, 80 predicted proteins | sample PaiPotPPM11metaG_FD_184107 | JGI IMG/M metagenome (GOLD analysis project Ga0207416, IMG submission 184107) | Iron sulfur acid spring bacterial and archeal communities from Banff, Canada, to study Microbial Dark Matter (Phase II) - Paint Pots PPM... ... | reverse complement strand
GAGCACATCGATGCCTACGTCAACGCGTACAACGACAAAGCCGAGCCTTTCGTCTGGACCAAGAAAAAGGTCCGTCAACGCCGTTTCAAAGGCCGCCGTATCACTCAGCTCTGATTCCGGGTACTAGATCGTGATCCGATTCAATTGAATTGGATCAGGGCCGAGTCAGATTGCCTCTTTGAATCAACCGCGCTTTCAAACTTCCGTCATTTCCGCAGCATCGACCTGTGGCAGGTCCTCCGTCACCACGACGGTCTTCGGCAGGCGGACGGTGAAGCGCGAGCCCTCACCTTCTTTGCTCACGACTTCGACGCTGCCGTGATGCAGGTCGAGCGCCATTTTGACGAGGTAAAGCCCGACGCCGGTGCCGACGATGCCCGAGACATTGCTGCCGCGGTGATAACGCTCGAATAGCCGGCCGAGATCGCTCGCCGGAACGCCGATGCCGTGATCCGAGACAGCAACGACGACTTCCTCAGCCGAGCTTTCGGCCGTGACTTCGATCGCGCCGCCGCCGGGCGAATATTTCACAGCGTTGGATAGAAGATTGCTGAATACCTGAAACAAGAGTTTTGCATCGCCGACCATCGGCATCGGCGCGGCGGCAAATCGCTCTACAATGTGCGACGCTGGCACCATCTCGCGATGCAACTGGCAGACTTCCTGCAGCACGGACGTCATGTCCATTTCGGCCGCTTGCAAATAAAGCCCGGCGCCGTCGTCGATCAGCCGTGACGAATTAAGCAGATTATCGATCAGATGCGTCATGCGCAGCACGGCGCTGCGGATCTTGCCGACGCGTTCACCGATCTCGGAAGGCTTCACGATGTCCTTGATCTTGTCCAGCCGGCGGGCGTGACCGTCGATGACAGTGAGCGGCGTGCGGAATTCGTGCGACGCCATCGATACGAAATTCCGCTGCAAGAGCGCCAAGCGCTGCTCGTGCGCCAGCCGCTCTTCGAGGAGCGCGGCCTGGCGGGCCAGCGTGTGCTGGCTGCGCATCAGTTCGAGCGCGTTGTTGCGAAACACCACGGTGGCTTGCGCCATCTCGCCGATTTCATCGTGGCGCTTGGTTTCGGGAATCTCGATGCCGGTATCGTTGGCGGCAAGGCGGCGCATGCGGCCGGCAAGACGGCGCAGCGGCGCGGAAATGTAACGGCTGATGTGAAGGAGCGCCGCGACGACCAGGATGCCGGCGATCACGATGGCGAGGAGAATGAGCCAGAAGGCATGGCGATAGGCGGCAGCGAGACGGGCGCTGGCCGCTTGCGCGCTGGCGACCGCCTGATCGGTCAGCTGACCCAGCGTGTCGCTTGCGGCATTATAGGCCCTGCGTGAAGAACTTCCATAGATCTGCCGCGCTTCGTCCTTGCGATTGCTGCGCGACAGGACCAGCATCTGATTGACGATGCCGCGATAATCGTTCCAGCGCGACTTGAACCGATCGTAGCGATCGCTCTCCGCCGCATCGTGCCGGATGGCTTCGAATTCGCGCTCGGACGTCGCGATGGTCCGATCCAGATCCGCCATTTCCCGTTCGGTCGCGGCGGCCTCGGACGGATCGGAAGACAACAGGTTGCCGCCTTCGACGGCGCGGAAGTCCGAGGTGTAATTGTTGAGATCGCCGAGCGCGCGCGTGGTCGGCAGCCAGATCTCGGCGACGTCGGCCGACAGCAGATTGAAATTAGCCAGCCGCCATATACTGAACGAACCCAGCACGACCACGAGCGCAAAGAACAGCAGGAACACCGCGGCGAGGTGAAAACGGATCGATTGCGGCTGCAACATGAAACGGGCCATTGGATTTTGTCCAATAACCATATCGCAAAGGCCCAAGCCCGGGAAACCGGATTGCGCTAGTACCCAGAATCACAAATCGCCACGGGTCGAACGTCCCGCTATGTGACTCAAATGACTCGTCATTTCTCCACTGCCCCTGAGTCACAGATTTGCGAAAGTGGGTACTAGATTGCGGTCCATAGGAAGAAGTGTCCTTAACGGAGCGCGGTGTTGTTAGCGAAACGCCTTGATTCTTAGCGAAACCCCTTGCGCAAATGCCGGACGCACGAAAGAAAATACTTTGCATCGAAGACGACCGCGAGACCGCGGCGCTGATCGCCGAGGAACTCGTCGATCGCGGCTATGATGTGATGGTCGCGCATGACGGCCGCGAAGGGTTCGCCGCGATCCTGAAAACCATGCCGGATCTGGTGCTCTCGGATATCAGCATGCCGGCAATGTCGGGATTTGAATTGCTGGAACGCCTTGTCGCGCTGGCGCCGCGCTTCTCGAAAATGCCGTTCGTGTTTTTGACCGCGCTGAGCGATCGCGACAATGAGCTGAAAGGGCGGCAGCTCGGCGCCGACGACTATGTCTCAAAGCCGATCGACTTCGAAGTCCTCGCCACCATCATCACGGCGCGGCTCAATGGTGTCGCGCGCACCGCGATTTGGCCGAGCACGATCGATCTCAACGATCGTGAAGTCGAGGTTTTGACCTGGGTGGCGCGCGGCAAAACGTCGGCCGAGATCGCGCAAATCCTCGGCCTGACCAAACGCACGGTCGATTTTCACACCGACAATGCGCGGGCAAAGCTCGGCGCGGCGACACGCACCGAGGCCGCAATCAAAGCGGCGACCGGGCGGTTGATCGAACCGTAAACCTACCAAATGGCGAGCAGACAGATCAGCGAAAACGGCACCGCGGCGAGGCCGAGATAGAGCCACGTCCGGTAGCCGTGGGCGTCGTTGGGACCGTGGAAAAGCTGCAACACGAGCCAAATGCAAACGCCGATGCCGAGCCACAGGCGGATAAGATCGCCCGGCGTCTCATAGGCCGACCAGATGGTTTCGCTTTGCGGCAGGCTGACCCGGACCATCAGGGCCATCAGGATAAAGATGAAGGCAGCACGCAGGAGGATCGCCGCGATCCGCAGACCGCTCGAAGCTTCTGAAGCCGGCAATTTCGCTTCAGGAATATTTCCTGACCTAGCCATCCTGTTCGCTCCACCCGGCATTCACGGTGGTCGCCTCTCTTCAAACCCCTCCCTGACGGCCAAGCCCTACCGGACCTACCAGCACCAGCCTACGACGCCTCCCCAATTATTATGTTGCTTAGTATAGTTCCAAACAAAGCACGGTGTAAGCGTGGAAACGCCTTGCGTGGGAGATTTTGCGGGAGATTTCCTAAAATAGCTTATCGGCGGCCTGTGAATCACGGCCTGGGCCGCAATGTCGTGCCGTGGATCCCGGAAGCGGGCTTCGCCTGACCGCCAAGACCCATGGGCGCTTGGGCTGGCCGAATCAGGCCAGTACCGCCAATCTTGCCGGACGCTGCCGAACCGGCATTGGTAACGGGGGTCGGATGTCCGACCGGAAGACTGGCAGGCTTTGGGCCGAGACCAATGGCAGCGCCGGAAGGCGCGCTTTCCGAACGCAGTCCGCCGCTTCCAGGCGAGGTTTCGTGCGCGGGCACCGCGACACCGATCGCATTGCGCATCACAGTGCCGGATGGACCGGTCACGGGCTCATTCCGCGGAATTTGCAGCACGTTCGGTTTGAAGCCGGCATTGACGTCCGGCGTCTTGTTGGCGCCTTTGCCGATCGGCGCCTCTTCGGGGATGTCGACGTCGCTTTTTGATCCGTTGCCGGCCGCGGCCGGCGCATGAAGTCCGGTCTTTGTGCCTTTGCCGGACGAGCCTTTGGAGGCCGTGGCCCTCGCGTGCGGTACATGGGGGGTTTTAGCGAAAGCCGGCAGGACCAGCCCCGCGCCCGCAAAGCCGAGCAGAACGGCCAAAACGCAGCGCGGCAAAAGGCCGGTCAATGTCCGCCTTCGGTCGATGCGATGGCGAGCTGATTGCTGAGAAACAAAGCGCCCTCGGTGGCAACCAATTCACCCGATTGCACGCCGCTGAGAATTTGCCAATTGCCTTGGCGCTGTTCGCCGAGCCTGATGGTGCGTCTGGTGAAATGGCGGCGATCCGCGGTGACCCAGGCCGTCATCGTGCCGTCACCCTCGCGCACCACGCCATCGATCGGAACGGCGGGCGATCGGATCGGGCCGCTGACGCGAATGACGAAATTCGCAAACATTCCCGCGCGCAATTCGTGCTGCGGATCGTTCACCTCGGAGCGCACCAGAACGCGGCGGGTATTCGGATCGACCGAAGCGCCGATGGTCGTGATCTTGCCGTCAAAGACCCTGCCGGGGAAGGCACCGAGCTTGACTTGCACCGGCTGCCCGACGCGAAACGCGGGGCTGTCGCTTTCGGCGACATTCGCCAGCATCCACATGATGCCGATATCGGCGACCGTGTACGGAGCGGGCGCGTTGCCGGGCTGTACGTAAAGGCCGGGCGCGGCATTGCGCGCGGTGATGCGACCGTCGATCGGGCTCGGCACGACCAGCGTCGAGTCGGCGCTGCGCTGCGAGATAATACGGTCGATATCGGCGTCGGTCTTGCCGAACAAGCGCACCGCGTTACGCGCAGCACGCAGATTGCCCTCGGCGGTCTGCTCGTCGGACGTCGCCTGCTCGACATCGCGTTGCGACACCGCACGCGTCGAGAACAGATCGCGCAAGCGGGCGAGACTCTTACTGTTCAAATCCTGCACGCCCGCAGCCGCGATCAGCGTCGACTCGGCCTGGAGCAGATCGGGGCTATCAATGGTGAACAGCGTTTGTCCCTTCTTCACGTCGTCGCCGACCGAGGCGAACAGCGAAATGATACGCCCCTGATACGGCGTGAAGACCTGGACCGACAGTTCTTCATTGAAGTCGATGCTGCCGATGGCTTCCTTTTCGATCGGAAAATCGCGCTCCTCGGCCGGCTCGACCTTCACGGCATCGAGCTGCGAGTCAGAGAGATCAACACCGTCTGCGGCGTGGGGAGCAGGATTGGACGCATCGGCATTGGCCGTTGTCGCGCCAATGTCTAAGCCCGTGCCCGAGCCGCCGGAATGCCACGCCAAATAGACCACGGCGACGACGGCAAAGAGCGCCGCGGCGGCCACCGCACTCAAGCGACTATGTGTCGGGCGGGGAGCCATCGCTAAGCCGCATCCAGCATTATTTCGAGAATCACGGGGGAACGCGGCGACATGGTCATTCCAAACCGCCGCAGTCTACTGTCACTAATCACAGGACGGGTCATAGAACTGGGATTAATCGCACTATCTTGTACGACTCATGACAGTCTATCACGGCCAAACGGCCCAGCTATTTCTCCCGATTTTCACCAAAAATGCCGACCGAACCGTTCGGGCCGGATGGCGGCGCCGCTTCGAGAGTGAAACATGTGCATTGTGGCTGGGCGAGCACAGCCAATATCGGTGAAATCGGAAATAATGCTCAGTGCGCGCGTGAGCGTCCTAGCTCAGTTGCGATAGTATTTAAGTGTTTTCCGATGTCCTGTGTGGCGGTCAGGTGGCTATCGACGAGTACCACCGCTCTCGCGGCCGTAACGCTTTTGGCAAGTTGCGCCGTCGGTCCGGATTTCGTTCATCCCGCGGCGCCCGAGATCATCCGCTACACGCGGAAGCCGCTCCCGGCTTCGAGCGCAGCGTCGGGTCAAGTCTTCGTCGAAGGCCGCGACATTCCCCAAGAATGGTGGACGCTTTTCAAATCGCCGGCCCTCGACGCGGTGGTCGAGCACGCGCTGCAAAATAATCCGAATCTGCAATCGGCGCTGGCGACGCTGCGCGCCGCGAAGGAAAACGTCGATGCGCAGCAGGGCAAATACTTTCCGCTAGTTGCGGCCAATTTCAATCCGACACGGCAGCGCACCGCCGCCGTGATCTCGCCGGTTCTTGCCTCAGGTCCCAACCCTTTCGATCTCGATACGGCGCAATTGACGGTGTCCTACAGCTTCGACATTTGGGGCCTCAATCGGCGCACGGTTGAATCGCTCGAAGCGCTGGCCGACGTGCAGCATTTTCAGTTCGAGGCGGCCTATCTCACACTCACAACGAACATCGTCGTCGCCGCCGTGACGGAAGCATCGCTGCGCGGGCAGGTCGACGCCACGCTCTCGCTCATCGCGACCGTGACCAAGATGCGCGACACGCTCAAGCGCCAGTTGGATGCGGGCTACGCCAATCGCAGCGATCTCGCGGCGCAGGAAGCGGCGCTGGCGCAGGCCCGTGCGACGCTGCCGCCGCTGCGCAAGGCGCTGGCGCAGAACCACGATCTGCTGCTGGCGCTGGCCGGCGCCTTTCCAAGCGAAGGCCCGCGCGGCACTTTCAGGCTCGTGGACCTGCATTTGCCCGTCGATCTTCCCGTCAGCCTGCCCTCGCAATTGATCGAGCAGCGCCCCGATATCCGCGCCGCCGAAGAGCAATTGCATTCGGCAAGCGCGCAGATCGGCGTCGCCACGGCCGACATGCTGCCGACATTCACGATCAGCGCCAATGGCGGCTACATGAATACGGCGCTGGCTCATCTGCTCGCGCCGCAGAACCTGTTCTGGAATGTCGCCGGCAACGCGACGCAGACGGTGTTCGATGCCGGCACGCTGTATCACCAGTTGCAGGGCGCCAAGGACACGTATCAGGCCGCGGCTTGGACCTATCGCAGCGTGGTTATCGGCGCGGCGCAGAATGTCGCCGACACGCTGCGCGCATTGCAAGCCGACGCAGAGGCTTTGCGGGCCGCGGCCGACTTCGAGCGCGCCGCGAAGACAAGCCTCGATCTGGCCAATCAGCAGACACAGAGCGGCAACGCCAACGTGCTGTTGCTCCTGAACGCGCAGCAAGCTTACCTACAAGCGACCATTCAAGTGGTACAGGCGCGCGCGGCGCGCTTCTCCGATACCGCGGCGCTGTTTCAGGCGCTCGGCGGCGGCTGGTGGAACCGCGAAGAACCGCCGGTGGAGAAGGTTCTCGATGTCCGGACCGGTCAGGCCGGCACGCTGGTCGAGCGCGACCGCTAGCCCACTGAGCCCGCGGTCGCGACCGACGATCTTTATGGAATTCCTATAACTCTCTCCGCGCTCCCGTCTCGAATTCCTATGCGAGCAGTGACAGGTATTCGGCCGTAACCAAGCGGCGCGTACGCGAAGCTTGTTGCAATCAAGACAACGCGCCATCGCCGGGCCTCTTTTGGCACGCCGCAACAATCTTCGGTTGGAGCACTTCCATGATGGACATTGTCATGATCGCCATCGGCTTTGCCTTCTTCGCGCTGTCGATTGGCTACGTCTACGCCTGCGACCGGCTCTAAGGAGAGCCCCTAAGGAGATTTGCCATGACATTTGACTACTCGCTCGCGGCGCTCGTGACCGCGGGCCTTCTCATCTACCTCACCTACGCGCTGCTGCGGCCCGAGCAGTTCTAAAGGGACAACGACCATGAGCGTCATCGGCTGGATTCAGATTCTGCTCTATTGCGCGATCATCATAGCGATCACGCCGGTCCTCGGCGGCTATATGACGCGCGTGTTCGGCGGCGAGCGCAGTTTTCTTTCGCCGTTGCTGCGGCCCGTTGAGATCGGCGTTTACAAGCTTGCCGGCGTCGACGAACGGCGCGAACAGAGCTGGCTCATCTATGCCATCGGCATGCTGCTGTTCCATCTCGGCGGCTTTCTCATCCTCTATGTCCTGATGCGATTGCAGGCCGGCCTGCCGTTCAACCCGGCGGGCCAGACCGCCGTCGGCGAAGACCTGTCGATGAATACGGCAATGAGCTTCATCACCAACACCAATTGGCAGAATTACGCCGGCGAAAACACGATGTCTTACCTCGTGCAGATGCTCGGCCTCACGCATCAGAACTTTCTCTCCGCCGCCACCGGCATCGTGCTCGCCGTCGCCGTCATCCGCGGCTTCGCGCGCCATTCGGCCCAGACGGTGGGCAATTTCTGGGTCGATATGACCCGCTGCACGCTCTACATCCTCATTCCACTGTGCATTCCCTATGCCTTGTTCCTGGTCTGGCAAGGAATCCCGCAGACGCTTGGCCCTTATGTGGACGCAACCACGCTCGAAGGCGCCAAACAAACCATCGCCGTCGGCCCGGTCGCGTCGCAGATCGCCATCAAAATGCTCGGCACCAACGGCGGCGGCTTCTTCAACGCCAATGCCGCTCATCCATTCGAGAATCCGACCGCGTTGTCGAATTACGTACAGATCATCTCGATCTTCGCGCTCGGCGCGGCGCTGACCAACGTATTTGGCCGCATGGTCGGAAACGTGCGGCAGGGCTGGGCCGTGCTTGCCATCATGGGCGTGCTCTTTCTCGCCGGAACCGTCGTTTGCTATTGGGCCGAGGCGCACGGCAACGATGCGCTCACTGCGCTTGGGCTAACCGGCGGCAATATGGAGGGCAAGGAAGTCCGCTTCGGCATTGCCGCGTCTTCACTGTTCGCCGTCATCACCACCGACGCTTCGTGCGGCGCCGTCAACGCCATGCACGACAGCTTCACCGCTCTCGGCGGCATGATTCCGCTCATCAACATTCAACTTGGCGAGATCATCGTCGGCGGCGTCGGCTCCGGCATGTACGGCATGCTGCTCTTTATCATCATCTCGATCTTCGTCGCCGGCCTGATGGTCGGGCGCACGCCGGAATATGTCGGCAAAAAAATCGAGGCCAAGGAAGTGAAGATGGCGATGCTCGCCATACTCGTCCTGCCGCTGATGTATCTCGGCTGGACCGCGGTCGCCATGCTGGTGCCGTCGGCGGTGTCGGCGATGAATAATCCCGGCCCGCACGGCTTCACCGAAGTGCTCTACGCCTACACCTCGCAAACCGCCAATAACGGCTCGGCTTTCGCGGGCTTAAGCGCCAACACGCTGTTCTATAATGTCACCGGTGCCATCGCGATGGGCTTCGGACGTTTCTGGATAATCATCCCGACCATGGCGATTGCCGGATCGCTCGCCGCCAAGAAAACCGTGCCGGCCTCGGTGGGCACCTTCCCGACCACGGGCGGCTTGTTCGTCGGTCTCGTCGTCGGCGTGATTTTGATCGTCGGCGGGCTGACCTTCTTCCCGGCGCTCGCGCTCGGCCCGATCGTCGAGCAGCTCGCGATGAATGCCGGCACCCTTTTCTCTTCCAATTGAGCGTGATCCCGAAAAGTGGCCACCGGCTGCCGGAAAAGATCACGCTCAAAAATACCAACTTTGGAGTCACTGCGATGGAAACCTCAAACCCCCGTAAGAGCATGCCTGTCTCGGCACTGTTCGATCCGAAGATCGTCGTGCCGGCCATCGGCTCCGCCTTCGTCAAGCTAGATCCACGGACGCTAATGTCGAATCCGGTAATGTTCGTGCTTGAAGTCGTCACCGCGCTGACTACGGTGATCTTGATCCGCGATCTCGTCACCGGCGGCGAGCATATCGGCTTCGAGTTCCAAGTCATTCTTTGGCTGTGGTTCACGGTATTGTTCGCCAACTTTGCCGAAGCCGTGGCCGAGGGCCGCGGCAAGGCGCAGGCCGACACGTTGCGCCGTCAGCGCACCGAAACGCAGGCCAAGCTGATCACCGGTTCGGACGACCAGCAAAACTATCGGCTCATACCCTCGACCGAGTTGAAGGTCGGCAACGTCGTGCTGGTCGAAGCCGGCGACACCATTCCGTCGGACGGCGAAGTGATCGTGGGCATGGCTTCGGTCAACGAAGCGGCGATCACGGGTGAATCGGCGCCGGTCATTCGTGAATCCGGCGGCGACCGCTCCGCGGTGACCGGCGGCACGCAAGTGCTGTCCGATTGGATCCGCGTCCGCATTAGCGCAGCTCCAGGCTCGACTTTTCTCGACCGCATGATCCGGCTGGTCGAAGGCGCCGAACGGCAGAAGACCCCGAACGAGATCGCGCTGAACATCCTGCTGATCGGCTTGACCATCATCTTCGTGTTCGCCACGGCGACGATCCCGAGTTACGTCGCCTATACCGGCGGCACCATTTCGGTGGTGATTCTGGTGGCTTTGTTCGTGACGCTGATCCCGACCACAATCGGTGCACTGCTTTCGGCCATCGGCATTGCCGGCATGGATCGCCTGGTGCGTTTCAACGTGCTGGCGATGTCCGGCCGCGCGGTCGAAGCCGCTGGCGACGTCGACACCCTCCTCCTCGACAAGACCGGCACCATTACGCTCGGCAACCGTCAGGCGACCGAGTTCAAGCCAATGCATGGGGTGACCGAACAAGAACTCGCCGACGCCGCGCAGCTCGCTTCGCTCGCCGACGAGACACCGGAAGGGCGTTCGATCGTCGTCCTGGCAAAAGAAAAATACGGCATTCGCGGACGCGAACTTTCGGAACTGAAGGCAAACTTCATCCCCTTCACGGCGCAGACCCGGATGAGCGGCGTCGAGATCGGCTCGTCCTGGGTCCGTAAGGGCGCGGTGGATTCGGTCTTGAATTTTCTCAACGGGCCCGCGACCGTCACATCGGGCAACGCCGTACAGGCGCTGCGGCCGAATGTAAGCGCCGAAATCGCGCGCGAGGTGAACGCGATTGCCGACTCCATTGCGAAGTCGGGCGGCACGCCGCTCGCCGTCGCCAAGGATGGCAAACTGCTCGGCGTCATCCATCTCAAGGACATCGTCAAAGGGGGTATCCGCGAGCGTTTTGCCGAACTGCGCCGCATGGGCATTCGCACCGTCATGATCACGGGCGACAATCCCATTACCGCGGCGGCGATCGCCGCCGAAGCCGGCGTCGACGATTTCCTGGCCCAGGCAACGCCCGAGGAAAAGCTGCGGCTCATTCGCGAGGAGCAGGCCAAAGGCAAGCTCGTCGCCATGTGCGGCGACGGCACCAACGACGCGCCCGCACTCGCCCAAGCCGACGTCGGCGTCGCCATGAACACCGGCACGCAGGCAGCTCGCGAAGCCGGCAACATGGTGGACCTCGATTCGAATCCGACCAAGCTCATCGAGATCGTCGAGATCGGCAAGCAGCTTCTGATGACGCGCGGCGCGCTGACCACCTTCTCGATCGCCAATGACGTGGCGAAGTACTTTGCCATCATCCCGGCGATGTTCGTCGCGTTCTATCCGCAATTGCAGACGCTGAACATCATGAAGCTTGCGACGCCGCAGAGCGCCATTCTCTCGGCGATCATCTTCAATGCACTGATCATCGTCGGTCTGATCCCGCTGTCGCTGAAGGGCGTGCGTTATCGCCCGATCGGCGCCGGCTCGCTGCTTCTGCGCAATCTTTTGATCTACGGTGTCGGCGGCGTGGCCATCCCGTTCGTCGGCATCAAAGCCATCGACCTCCTCGTCACCGGCCTGCACTTGGTCTGACAAGGCTTAAGGAGAACCCCCATGTTGCGCGAAATCCGTCCGGCAATCGTCGTCCTTGTCGCCCTGACTCTCATCTGCGGTTTGGGCTATCCGCTGGCGATGACCGGCATCGCCGAAGTCATCTTCCCCCGTCAGGCGCAAGGAAGCTTGATCGAACGTGACGGCCATGTCGTCGGCTCGGAGCTGATCGGCCAGACCTTCACCAGCGACAAATACTTCCACGGCCGGCCCTCGGCGACGACAGCGCCCGACCCCAACGATTCGACCAAGACTGTCGCCGCGCCCTATAACGCGCTGAATTCGGGCGGGTCGAATTATGGACCGTCCAACAAAGCGCTCATCGATCGGGTGCAGGGCGACATCGATACGCTCAAAAAGGAGAACCCCTCGGCGACGGCCCCGATCGATCTCGTGACCACCTCGGCGAGCGGTCTCGATCCGGATATCTCGCCGGAGGGAGCTTTGTTTCAGGTTGGCCGTATTGCCAAGGCCCGCAATCTGCCCGAAGATCGCGTTCGCCAACTGGTTGCGGATCATACCGAAGGCCGCTTGTTCGGGCTTTTGGGCGAGCCACGCGTCAACGTTTTGCTGCTCAATCTTGCGCTCGATAAATTGGCCACGGGATAGGACCGCTCACCGTTTTGAGATATTCGATCAGTGATGGCTGATCAGCGGCGCGAATCTGAACATCGACCCTCCCCGGAGGCGCTCTTGGAAGCGGCGCGCCGTGAAGAGCGGCGCGTTGGCAAGCTCCGAATCTTCGTGGGTGCCGCGCCGGGCGTCGGCAAAACCTACGAAATGCTGCAACAGGCTCACGCGCGCAAAAAGGACGGCTACGACGTCGTCGTCGGCGTCGTCGAGACCCACGGCCGCCGCGAGACCGAAGCGCTGCTGGAAGGCCTCGAAGTCATTCCGCGCCAGCGGATCGAATACAAAGCTCAGTTGCTCCAGGAGATGGATCTCGATGCGGTGATCGCGCGCCGGCCGCAAATCGTGCTGGTCGATGAGCTCGCCCATACCAACGCCGACGGCAGCCGCCACCCCAAGCGTTATCTCGACGTCGAAGAGCTGATGAGCTATGGCATCGACGTCTATACCACCGTCAACATTCAGCACATCGAAAGCCTTAACGACGTGGTCGCGCAGATCACGCATGTGCGCGTGCGCGAAACCGTGCCGGACGCCGTGTTCGATCGCGCCGACGCAATCGAACTCGTCGATCTGACCCCCGGCGATCTCATTCAGCGCCTCAAGGAAGGTAAGGTCTACGTACCGAAACAGGCCGAACGGGCGCTCGAGCATTTCTTTTCGCCCGCCAACCTGACGGCGTTGCGTGAGCTCGCGTTGCGCCGCACCGCCGAACGGGTGGACGAACAACTGCTCTCGGAAATGCAGGCGCACGCCATTCAGGGGCCGTGGCCGGCAGGCGAGCGCATCGCGGTGTGTATCAGCGAAGATCCGCGTTGCGCCGGCCTCGTGCGTTACGCCAAGCGCCTTGCCGACAGGCTCCATGGACCGTGGATTGCGCTTTACGTCGAAGGCCGGCGCAGCTTTCAGCTTTCCGAAGAAGAACGCGACCGTATCGCCGACACGCTGCGGCTTGCGGAAGCGCTCGGCGGTGAAGCGGTCACGACGCCGGGCGGCGAGAGGAACATCGCCGACGATGTGATCGGCTACGCGCACGCGCACAACGTGACGCAGATTATCGTCGGCAAATCGACACGTTCGCGCGGGTTCGAGATGCTGCACGGCTCGGTGGTGCGCGATCTCGTCCGCCGCTCCGGCAATATCAGCGTCCACGTCATTGCCGGCGATCAGCTTCCCGGTCAGCCGATCCCGAAGAAGACCGTGCGCACATCGGACCGCGACGATGTGTTCAATCCGCGGCCGTATCTGTTCGCGCTTGTGGCCGTCGCCTTGGCGCTCGGCTGCGCGGAACTGGTCGACTATTGGGTCGGCGTCGAAAACGTCGACTTGGTGTTTCTGACGGCCGTCGTCGGCGTTGCCGTGCGTTTCGGCCTCTGGCCGTCACTGTCGGCAAGCCTCGCCTCGGCGCTGTGCTATAATTTCTTCTTCTTGCCGCCGATCTACACGTTCACGATTGCCGACCCGCACAATATTGCGGCCTTTACCTTGTTCACGCTGGTCGCCGTTATTGTTTCCAACGTCGCGGCGCGAGGCCGCATGCAGGCGGTGACCGCGCAAGCGCGCGTGCGCACGGTCGAATCGCTGCATTCGTTCAGCCGAAAACTCGCCGGCGCGGGCACCCTCGACGACGTGCTGTGGGCCACCGCCTACCAGACGGCGTTGATGCTGAAGGTGCGTGTCGTGCTGCTCTTGCCGAGCAACGGCCCGATCGCGGTGAAGGCGGGTTATCCGCCCGAGGATACGCTCGGCGATGCCGATCTCGCCGCGGCGAAGTGGTCGTTCGAGAACGATCGCGCCGCCGGTCGCGGTTCCGATACGCTGCCCGGCGCCAAGCGCCTGTTCCTGCCGATGCATACCGGGCGCGGCGCCATCGGCGTCGTCGGCATCGACAGCGACAAAACGGGGCCGCTGCTCACGCCGGAACAGCGGCGGCTTCTCGACGCGTTGATGGATCAGGGGGCGCTCGCGATCGAGCGCGTGCAACTGGTCGAGAACATGGAGCAGGTCGAGCGCACCGCCGAGACCGAGCGCCTGCGCTCGGCGCTGCTGACCTCGATCTCGCACGATCTCAAGACCCCGCTTGCCTCCGTGCTCGGCTCGGCCGGCACCATGCGCGACCTCGCCGACAGATTGACCGACGGCGAGAAGGCCGAGCTTCTGGCGACAATCATCGATGAGTCCGAGCGGCTTAATCGTTTCATCGCCAATCTCCTCGATATGACCAAGCTCGAATCCGGCGCCGTAGCGCCGAAACTCGCGCCTTACGACCTGTCGGAAATCATCGGCTCAACTTTGCAGCGGACCGTCAAGATCTTGCGGCACCACTCCGTGCAGCTCGACCTCGCCACTGACATGCCGATGGTGTCGCTCGACGCCGTGTTGTTCGAACAAGTGCTGTTCAATCTCCTCGACAATGCCGCGAAATATGCCGCCGCCGGCACGACCATATTCATCCGCACCTGGCGCGACCGCACCACGGTGTCCTTGCAAATCCTCGATGAGGGCGAAGGCATTCCGCAGGACGACATCGAGCACATCTTCGATAAGTTCTACCGCGTGCAGAAGACCGACCAGGTCCGTCCCGGCACCGGTCTCGGGCTCGCCATTTCGCGCGGCTTTGTCGAGGCCATGAACGGCACGATCGTGGCCGGCAATCGCACCGACCGCCGCGGCGCCGTGTTCACGATCAGCCTGCCGGTCGTAAGCGAGCCGCAAAAGCTGGATGCGACCGCATGAGCGCCGCGCCGCTCCGGGTGCTTGTCGTCGATGACGAGCCGCCGATCCGCAAGCTCCTGCGCATGGGGCTTACCGCGCACGGCTACCACATCCTCGAAGCGCCGAACGGCAAGACGGCGCTCGAGCTTTTGGGCGAAGCTCCCGATCTGATTATCCTCGACCTCGGTTTGCCGGACGTGCAGGGCCACGAACTGTTGCGCACGATCCGCGCCCGCAACGAAAGCGTTCCCATCGTGGTGTTGTCGAGCCGCGGCGACGAGGCCGGCAAAGTCCAGGCGCTCGATTTCGGCGCCGACGATTACGTGACCAAACCGTTCGGGATGGACGAGCTTCTCGCCCGGATGCGGGCGGCGTTGCGTCACCAATTGCAGACCCACGGCGAGCGGCCGATTTTTAAGGCCGGCGATCTGTCGGTCGATCTGGTGCGTCGTATCGTGAAAGTCGGCGACAAGGACGTAAAGCTTTCGCCGAAAGAGTATGACCTGTTGCGCGTCCTGGTGCAGCACGCCGGCAAAGTGCTTACGCACAAATTCCTGCTCGGCGAATTGTGGGACAATCTCACCGACGCACAATATCTGCGGGTCTATGTGCGGCAGTTGCGGCAGAAGATCGAAGCCGATCCGGAGCGGCCGCACTATGTGCTCACCGAAACCGGCATCGGCTACCGGCTGCGCGCGCCCGATTGACCGCTATTGTCGGCCCCTGCCCGCTTACCCATATTCTGCAGGGTTCACTATCAACGCATCGGGGATTCCGCTTATGGCAGACGATCTTGTTCTCTATACCAATCCGCAGTCGCGCGGCCGCATCGCACGCTGGATGCTTGAGGAAACCGGCCAGCCCTATAAGGTCGAAGTGATGGACTATGCCTCGACGATGAAGGGGCCCGCCTATCTCGCCATCAATCCGATGGGCAAAGTGCCGGCGCTGCGCCACGGCAACGCCGTCGTGACGGAGACGGCGGCGATCTGCGCCTATCTCGCCGATGCGTTTCCGCAAGCGCGGCTGGCGCCGCCGCCCGGCGACAGGATGCGGGCGCCCTATTATCGCTGGCTGTTCTTCACCGCGGGCCCCGTCGAGGCGGCGCTGAGCAATAAGGCACTCGGCTTTGTCGTGCCGCCGGAGCGCGAGCGCATGATGGGCTACGGCACCCTCGCACAGGCTTTGAATGCGCTCGAGGCGGCGGTGTCGCAGAACAAATATCTCGCCGGCGACAGTTTTACCGCCGCGGACCTTTATGTCGGGTCGCATATCGGCTTCGGCATGATGTTCGGGACGCTCGAAAAACGCCCAGCCTTCGAGAAATATTGGCAATTGGTCAGCAGCCGGCCGGCTTACATGCGCGCCAACGACCTTGACGACGCACAAGCGGCGGAACTGAAAAAGGCCGCCGGCTGAAACGCAGGTTCAGGGCAGCCGCATCAGCGGCTGCCCCATTTGAATAGCCGCGCCCTCGCGGATATTGTCGCAAAACTCAAATCCATCCGGCGCGAACGCGATGATCGTCGAGCCATGCTGGAACCAGCCCAGTTCGTCGCCTTTGCGGAACCGACTGTCGCAGGCGATGACATTGCGGCCGTGGTAGTCGTGGTTCAACAGTTCGTCGATGCAGTGCAGACGGACGCTTGCCACCAAGATCGCGGCGACAGCGACCAGAGTCACAGTGTGGCCACTCGGCGTCAGCGTCGTCGGTAGAACCGCCCGTTCGTTCTTGCAGAACAAGCGTTCGATCCGCTGCAACGCAATCGGATTGACGTTCCAGGTATCGCCCGAGACATAAATCACCTTGTCGATGCGGCCGTCATGCGGCGCGTGAAAACGGTGATACATGCTCGATTTCAGCCGCAGCGTTACATAACGCCCGTTGCGATGCGCTTCGACCAGCGCCGGATCCGGCAGCAGATCTTGCAGCGTGTAAGGAAAACCCTTGGCCTGATAAAGCTCGGTTCCCGCGATAGCGCCATGCGCGCCGATGATCGCATCGCACGGGCTCACGAGAATGTCGGTTGCGCCGTCGACCGGGCGCGCGCCGTCCTTGAGCTCGCGGATGAAGCAATCATGCAAGGTGCGGAATTCGGTTTTCTTGGCCTCCGTCAGGTCGAGGTCCGCAAACAGCCGCCACAGCGCGATCGAAGCATCGCGCACGAGCGGCTGCTCGATTTGGCTGAACCAGCCGATGAACTGGGTCGCGAGCCGCCGCGGAATGCGGTTCGTGAGCAGGAAATTGATGTCTTCCTGATCGAAGATTCGAAGGATTTGAGTCCTGACCGACTGGCTGACCGTCATGCGACTGTTAAATCTCCGGGCTAAACCGCGATTCGATGGACGGCAACACTGCACTCGCCTTCTACGGCCTCGGCGCCGCAGCCGTTGCGACTTCGGTCGTGACCCTGAAAAAGCGGCTGCGATTGTCGCAGGCCAAACACCGATCGCTCGCGGGTCATGCCCGGATGTCGCGTTGGCTGGCTGGCTTTGCACCGTTTTACGACTACGACGAGGACCGGTTTTTCCGTTCGGACGGAGCGCCGGAGGAGATTGCGGCGCGCCGCCGTGACGGCCTGGCCCGGTTGTCGGCGCTCTACAAGACGCGCTTTGCCGAAACCATCAAACGAACCGCGCAAGCAAGCGAAACGATTTCCGATCTGCAGTTCACCGACGCCTACCGGGTGCCGTTCCAGTATCGCCGCGTGGTCAGCGCGCATCTGCCGTCCACGGCCTTCGCACAATCGTCGAGCGGCGTGACGGTGACCGATCTCGACGGCAACTGCGCCTACGACCTCACCGGCTCCTACGGCGTCAACGTACTGGGCTACGATTTCTACAAAGGCGCGATGGAGCGCGGCGCCGCGCGCGTGCGCGAGCTTGGTCCGGTGCTCGGCCCCTATCACCCGCTGATCGTCGAGAATACCGAATTCCTGAAACAGATTTCCGGACTCGACGAAGTCTCGTTCCACATGTCGGGCACGGAAGCGGTGATGCAGGCGGCGCGGCTCGCGCGCTATCACACCAAGCGCTCGCATCTGGTGCGCTTCTGCGGCTCCTATCATGGCTGGTGGGGCGATGTGCAGCCGGGCGTCGGCAATCCGGTTCCGGCGCACGAGACCTATACGCTCAACGACATGTCGGAGGACGCGCTGCGCGTGCTGCGCACGCGCAACAACATCGCCTGCGTGCTCATCAATCCGCTGCAGGCTTTGCATCCCAACGGGTCCGCGCCAAGCGACTCCTCTTTGATTGACAGCGGGCGCAGCGCGCATTTCGACAAGGACGCCTATGCCGATTGGCTCAGGCGACTGCGCGCGGTCTGCACCGCGCGCAACATCGTCCTCATCTTCGATGAGGTTTTCGTCGGCTTCCGCATCGCCAAGAGCGGCGCGCAGGAGTATTTCGGCGTGTGCGCCGATCTCGTCACCTACGGCAAGACGCTCGGCGGCGGGCTGCCGATCGGCGTCGTTTGCGGCCGTCACGATCTGATGAAGCGCTTCCGCAACAATCGCCCGGCCGACATTTGTTTCGCTCGCGGCACGTTCAACTCCCACCCCTATGTCATGGCGGCGATGAACGAATTCCTGCGCTACCTGCAAACACCGCAAGCCGACGTGCTCTACCGCAATCTCGATCAAATCTGGGACAAGCGCGCGCAACAGCTTAACCAGCGCCTCGCCGCGGCATCGCTGCCGGTCGAGGTGGCAAATCTGTCGTCGATCTGGACCGTCTGCTACACGCAGCCGGCGCGCTACAATTGGATGCTGCAATATTACCTGCGCGCCGAAGGGCTGGCTTTGAGCTGGATCGGCACCGGCCGCCTGATCTTCAGCCTCAATTACACCGAGGCCGATTTCGCGGCGGTCGCGGACCGTTTCATCGCCGCGGCCAAGGCGATGCAGCGGGACGGCTGGTGGTGGCGCAACTCGGCGCTCACCAACAAAGCAATCAGGCGAACCATCTTGAAAGAGATGATCCGCCGCCGATTGTTTGGTCCACGCGATTAGCAAAATCATCGGTCGTTCGGTATCAGCCGAACGCTTAAAGCGCTCAGCTCGGCCGCGGAACTTCCTCGGCGTCTTCCTCGTCCCAGCGATGCAAGCCGATCTCGGGATCGATGAGCTCGCCGCGCAACAGCGCGAGTGGCGCCTTGTGATAAATTTTGATGTCGTGGAACGGATCGGTGAGGATCTTCGTCGCCCACACCAGGCCGGTCTGCACGTCTTTGATAATGAACAGATGAACAGTGCGGAACAGCACGCCGCCGATACCGAGCGCGAGCCAGATGACCGCCGTGTGATGCACATAGTCGGACTTGGTCACGGCCGGCGCGAACAGGCCGAAATAGCTCGAGCTGAAATAGAGCGGCAGTGGCGATAGCGCCCAGATCGTCAGCAACACGACCTTACGCTGCAGATTGTAGCCGACCTTGATCTCTTCCTTGTATTCGTGAGTCGCCTGATTGACGTGATCGTAATCCCTTGGTTCGAAGAAAAAGTGCCCGGTTTGCCGCGTCGTCATCGCGACCAGCCAGCCTGCGAGCGCCGAGACCGCAGGATCCTTGAAGATCATCACATAGGCGAAGAGAAAGCTCATCGCGCTGACGAAATGGAGCGATTGATTGATGCGGCTATGGTGATAGTAGCGATGATCGTCCCAACGCTGGGTCCGCAAGGTCTCTAAGAAATTTTCCATGAATTAACCCCCGTCATGCAGGCGTTCGATCTGGGTATGGCGATTCCATGAATCCCTTGTGACAAGGGACTTTCACGGAATGTCTCCGTGAGAGGCTTCATGTGACAGATGCGTGAATCTGGCAGGGCGCTGTCAGCTTCAGCCGGCGGCGCGGACCGGGTCGGAATCGTAAGCGATGTTGCTGCCACCGTCCTTGCCGAAGCGGATCAGATTGAAATGCCCGAAGGGAGGCATGGCACGGCGTTCGATGAGGTGCATGCCTGGCGTGTTCGCCGCCCAGCGCGAATAGCGCTCGAAGGAGAATTCAGTGCGCCAGCCGAGCTTACGCGCCGCCGGCTGGAACCAATGCTCCAGCGAGCGCCGCAGGCCGGCCTCGGCGCCGACGCGGCTGACGAGAATGATCTCGCCGCCGGGCTTGAGCACGCGCGCGAATTCGTCAAGCGTCGCTTCGGGATTGGGAACCGTAGTAATGACATATTGCGCGACGATGGCGTCGTAGGAATTGTCGGGGAACGACAGATGCTCGGCATCCATCACCCACAACCCCTCGACATTGGTCAAGCCAAGCTCGGTGACGCGCTCCTGCGCCTTGCGCAGCATCGGCTCGGAAATATCGACGCCGGAGAGCCTGCAGTCTTTCGAATAGCTCGGCAGCGAAATGCCGGTGCCGACGCCGACCTCGAGGATGCGCCCGCCAATGCGCTCGGCGGCAGCGATCGCCGCATTCCGGCCGCGCTCGAAGACCGCGCCGAAGACCAGATCGTAAACCGGCGCCCACCGCGCATAGGCTTTGGTGACCGTTTGCGCGTCCAAATCCACCTCAGACAGAGTGCTCATGCGTAACCCTCGTGTTGCAGCCGGGAACCAAAGTTTGCCCGGCTGTGCCTTGTGCAGGATCGGCGATCGGCATCGCCGGCTCCGGTTTGCGTGCGCCGCCTTGAGCCACTTTATGAGCATGGCCGATAAACTGGCGGGCACTATTCTCCCACGAATAGCGCAACGCGAATTCGCGGCACGCCTCGCGGGAAATCCACAGCGCCTGCATGCAGGCAACACGAAGATCTTCGTTCAGCACGCCGATCGGATTGCCGCTGATGACGTCCTTCGGCCCGGTCACTGGGAAGGCGGCGATGGGTACGCCGCTGGCGAGCGCCTCGAGCTGCACGATGCCGAATGTGTCGGTGAGACTCGGGAATACGAACACGTCGGCCGCCGCGAGATGCGCCGCGAGGATGCCGTTGTCGAGCTGGCCTAGGAATTTCGCGCCCGGAAAGCGGCGCTTGAGTTCGGCTTCTTGCGGCCCCGCGCCGATGACGACCTTGGTGCCGGGCAGATCGAGCGACAGGAATGCGGGCAGGTTCTTTTCAACAGCGACGCGGCCAATGGTCATGAAGATCGGCCGCGGGAAGTCGAGATCGATGGCGCGATCCGGCCGGAACAGATCGACGTCCACCCCCCGCGTCCACATGCCGAGATGGCCGAAGCCGCGCTCGCCCAGCTCTGCCATCAGCGACGGCGTCGCCACCATCGTCACCGTCGCCGCCGCATGGAAACGCCGCAGCACGTTGTAGATCCATTGCGCCGGGATCGGCGAGCGCGCCGAAATGTATTCCGGAAACCGCGTCGTATAGCTCGTCGTGAAGGGCCGGCCGACCCTGATGCAATAGGCCCGCACGGCGTGGCCGATCGGGCCTTCCGTCGCGATATGAATGGCGTCCGGCTTTGCCGCCTCGATGCGCTCGGCGATTTTCTTCCTGCCCGGGAGCGCCAGCCGTAGCCCGGGATAGGTCGGCACCGGAAAGGTCCAAAAACCGTCCGGCGACAAGAATTCCACGTCGACACCGAGCTTGCCGGCGGCCCGCGCCAGCGAACCCAGCGTGCGCACAACGCCGTTGACTTGCGGACGCCAGGCGTCCGTCGCCACCAGGACTTTCATGGGATTGCTTTCGGCCGGGAACTTGTCGCCCGCGTCATTTGTTCGAATCGCATGCGACGACAATTGCCATTTCATATCTCAATCGTATGACGATCTTGGCGCGGTACCACGACGCAACACAGCCCTGCCGTTACAATGCTGTTACAAATGAATGGGAATTTGCCCCCGCGATTCGCGAACGGAGTAGTTAACGTCCTGGCTGACACCGGTCCCCTCACGCAGTCGATCATCCGCGGCGTCGGACGGAGCAAGATCAGCTTCGCGATCAGCCTGACGATCGTCGGCATCGCTGTCGCCACGCTTTATCATTTGTTGCGCGGCATCGAGATCGGCAAAGTCATTGACGCGATCGAAGCGCAGTCGGGAGTGAAAGTCCTGCTCGCCGGTTTGCTAGTTGCCGCCGGCTATTCAAATCTTGTGCTCTATGATGTGTTCGCGCTGCACACGATCGGCAAGCGCAATATGCCGTGGCGCGTCGTCGCCTTCGCGAGCTTTACCAGCTACACGATCGGCCATTCGCTCGGCGCGGCGACTTTCACCTGCGGCCTCGTGCGGTTCCGCGTCTACTCGTTCTGGAATTTGACCGTCGCGGATATCGCCAAGATCGCGTTCATGACCGGACTGACCTATTGGCTTGGGAATGCTTTCGTGCTCGGCGCCGCCGTCACCTACGCGCCCGACGCACTCAGTGTCTTCGATCACCTGCCGTTCTGGATCAACCGGCTGCTCGGCTTGTCCGGCCTCCTCGCCGTCGGCTGTTATCTGCTCTGGCTCGCGCCGCAGCCGCGCACCGTCGGCCGCGCCAATTGGAAAATAGTGTTGCCCAATGTGCGCCGCACCTTGTTGCAGATCGGCATCGGATCGCTGGATCGGCTCCTCGCATCGCTGTCGATTTTCATCTTGCTGCCGGCCAGCCCCGACATCGGCTTCGTCACCCTCGTCGTGATCTTTGTCGTCGCGACGCTCCTTGGCACAGTCAGCCACACGCCGGGCAGCCTCGGCGTGATCGAGGCCGCGATGCTCATCGGCCTTCCGCAATATAACCGGGAGGAGCTTCTGGCGGCGCTGCTCACATTCCGCGTGCTCGATTTCTTTCTCCCGCTGCTGCTCGCCACAATCCTGTTCGGGCTTCGGGAACTGCGGCTCGTCGCGCGGCGCGCGCAAAGCAGGCGTGCGGAAACGGCGCCAACCTTGTAAGGTCTCCTTCCCCCCGTTAAGGTCGCCATCGGGCGGACTGGAGCGATGGTGACGAGTAAAATAAGGGCTCCACGGGGGTGGAACCTCGCGCAGGATTGGGCCCGGCGCACGATGGGAACGGTTGTTCCGGTCTGCGTTGCGCTGGTCGCCGCCGCGCCGCGCGAGGCCAATGCCGAAACAATCGAAGCCGCGCTAGCCCGAGCCTACGAGAGTAATCCGCAGCTCAATGCGCAGCGCGCCATCGTCCGCCAGAATGACGAAGGCGTCTCGCAGGCGCTGTCCGGCTATCGCCCGACGCTGACGGCGAACGCCAGCGCCGGCGACCAATACACCACCGAGAAAGAGATCTTTCCGCCAATTCCCGGCACGCCGCTGACGCAAGGCGCAGCGGTATCGATCAAGGGCCACACGCAGCCCTATTCGTACGGCGCGACCGCATCGCAGACGCTGTTCAACGGCAATCAGACCGCCAACAAAGTGCGGGCGGCGGAGAGCCAGGTGTCCGCGGCACGCGAGACGCTGCGCGTGATGGAACAATCGGTGCTGCTGGCCGCGGCGACCGTCTATATGGATGTGTCCCGCGACAGCGCGAACCTCGCGGTCCAGCAGAACAATATTCGCGTCTTGGAGCGCACACTTACCGACACCAATAACCGGTTCGCGGCCGGCCAGGTGACGAACACCGACGTCGCCCAGTCGGAGGCGCAATTGGCGGCCGCGCAAGCGACTTTGCACGGGGCCGAGGCGACGCTGGCGATCACGCAAGCCAATTACCGGCGCATTATCGGGGTCGATCCGGCGAATTTGGCCCCTGCCTCGTCCGTCGAGCGGATCGCGCCGTCCACGCTCAATTCCGCAATCGCGCTTGGCACCGCGCAAAATCCGTCCGTGACCGCGGCGATGTACGGCGTCGATGTCGCGCTGTTGCAGGTCAAGATTTCGGAAGGAGCGTTGTGGCCGACGCTGACCGCGCAGGCGAGCGTCCAGCAGCAATACGGCCCCAACATCACGACGCCGCATGTGTTCACGGATTCGGCAACGCTTAATCTCTCGGTGCCGATCTACCAGGGCGGCGGCGAATATTCGACGATCCGCATGAACAAGGAGGCAGTCGGCCAGCAGCAGATCAATGTCGATCAGGTTCGCGACCAGGCGCGCGCCAATGTCGTTCAGGCCTGGGCGCAATTGCAGGCGGCGAAAGCGCAGATCGAGGCCGCGCAACGCCAGAATGCCGCCGCCGAGCGGGCGCTGAACGGCGTGCGCAACGAAGCCCAAGCCGGCCAGCGCACGACGCAGGACGTCCTCAATGCCGAGCAGGTTCTGGTGAATGCGCGGCAAAGCCTGATCGTCGCGCAGCATGATCGGGTGGTCGCTTCGTATAGCCTGTTATCGGCGGTGGGCCGGCTTTCGGCGCAGGACCTGTCGCTGCCGGTTTCGATCTACGATCCGTCGGTACACTATCACCAGGTGCGCGACGCCTGGGTCGGCATACGCACGCCGAGCGGGCAGTAAGTTTTCGCCCGACACGCTCGTCAGATCGCCGCCGCTGCAACTTGTCCGGTCATCCCGGAAATCGTCGTGTCGGGAAAGAGCTCCTTCAGCCGCGGATAGACTTCACGCGCGAACATGCGGATGCCGTGCACGGTGTCGTCGTGTTCGAGGAAACCGGCCTGCCCCATGATGAGCAGATTTCCGTAGCCGCCGACATGGTGCCAATGCTTCTTGATCTGCTCGAATACCTGATCGGGCGTGCCGGCAAACATCGTTCCGGCTTCGATCGCGCCTTCGACCGTGGCTTGCTTGGTGCCGAAGACGCTGACCACGTTGTGCGCACCCTTCGCCAATTGCACGTTCATGGCCACCGGCACATAGCCTGGCGGATTGGAGAAGTACGGCGGCACCTTGTTGGCGGTGACGTACCATAGCAATTTCTCCGCGCCGGCCCGCGCCCGCGCTTCGGTATCGCCGACGTAAATCAGCGCCGCATAGGCCAAGCGGTCGATCGGCACGTCCTGGCCACGGCCGGCCTCGCGCCAGCCGCGGCGATAGGATTCAAAAATGCGCTTGGTGTTGTCGAAGCCGGTGAGGAACGTTGCCTGGACATAACCATGCGCGCCGACTTGCGCGGCCCCGCTTGGGCTCGTCGAACTGACCCAGATCGGCGGATGCGGCTGCTGGATGGTGCGCGGCCAGATATTGATCGAGCGATGATGGAAGAAACGGCCTTCGTGGCTGAACGGGCCGTCGTGATGGGTCCAGCATTTGACAATGAGGTCGAGCGCCTCCCAATGACGCTCGTTCATCCGCACCGGATTGCTGTTCGCCGGCAGAACCTCATAGGGCACACCGCGCACGAAACCGGCTTCGAGACGGCCGTGCGACAGCACATCAATCATCGCCATCTCTTCGGCGACGCGCACCGGCTGCCGGCGGTTGGCGATCGGGTTGCCGAGGATCAACAGACGCGCCTTCTTGCTGAGCCGCGCCAGCGCCGCCAGCATCAAAGGCGCCGCGGGATCGACACAGGTCGCGGTTTGATGATGCTCATTGAGCATGATCTCCACGCCTTCTTCCTCGGCGATCAACCACTCGTCGATATAGCGATCATAGAGCGCTGCACCCTTGGCCGGATCGTAGATACGATTGGGCAGCGACACACGGATCGACGGATAGCTGTCGGCCGGCGGCAAATAGGGATAGGCGTTCTCGCTGAAATGCCACGCTCTCATCTTACGGCCGCCGTGAAGGCCGCGGGCTGTTCAAGCTGCGGCACGTGTCCGGCATGTCTTATGGTCTGTGTGCTTGCGTTCGGCAGCAAACGGGCATAGGCGTCGAGATAGGTCTGCGACACGAGACCGTCGCTCTCGCCGCGGATGAACAGCGTCGGCGCGCTGACGCGATGCAGCCGCCGCTTGAGCTTCGGATTGTGCATCCACGGTTCCCAGGTCAGAAGCGCCAGCGTCTCGCGCGCGCGGAACATGGCAGCGAGTTCGTCGTCCGACATTTTCGACGTGTCGGGCTTCATTCGCTCGGGGTCGTGATAGGTGAGCTTTTGCACCTCCGTCTCCGGCTTGGCGAAGATATCCGGAATATCGAGCTTGTCGGGCGGACCGACTTTGACCCCGACCGGACCGGCCAGAACAAGACGGGAAAAACGTTCCGGCGATTTGGTCGCCATTTCGGCGGCGATCCAGCCGCCGATCGAGCAACCGACCAGATCGACGCGGTCGAACTTCAACACGTCCATCAGTTCGAGATAGAGATGCGCGATGTCGTCGACGCTATCGAGCCAATCGGGCAAAGCCGATTTGCCGAAGCCCGGATGCGACGGCACAACGAGCCTGCGTTTTTCGGAGAGGAGCGCAACGAAAGGTTGCCGCCCACTGAACCCGCCGCCGCCGTGGAGAAACAGAATGGGGCGGCCGCTTCCTCGCCCGGAATCGAAAAGTTCAAGCTCGACGTCCGCCACTTTGGCCTTGGTCACTGGCACGCCTACCCCTCCCCTGCGACGCCTTTATTTTAAGCTTGGCGATCGCCCCAGATTTCGAAACGTTACACAACGACACGACGAAGGGAACGCCAACGCCGGAATAGCTGAACTGCACCGAGGCTTTACTCCGGTTTCAACCGTTGGCCTCACACGCTGAGGTAATTGCGCAGGACGTATTCGTTACCCTCAAGCTCCGCCGAACTGCCGGTAAAGCAGATCTCCCCCTTGTTCATGACGTGGTGACGGTCGCCGACCGCGAAGGCGGCCGACAGGTTCTGCTCCACCAAAAGGATGGCGAGACCCTCCTGCTTGAGCCGCGCCAGCACTTCGATGATCTGCTGCACGATCATCGGCGCCAGCCCTTCCGACGGCTCATCGAGCAGAAGCAAAGCGGGATTGAGCATCAGGGCACGCGCAATCGAGAGCATCTGCTGCTCACCGCCGGAAAGCTGGAAGCCGAGATTGCGCTCGCGCGCACGCAAGACGGGAAATAGGTCGAAGATGAGCGGCAGCGTCCAAAAGCTCTTGCCGGTTTTGCCGCCGCTTCGCGCGAACACGGTCAGGTTCTCGCGCACCGTCAAGCTCGGGAAAATCCCGCGCTCCTGGGGCACGAAGCCGAAGCCGAGCCGCGCCACCGCGTAAGGCGGCAGCCCGCCAATGTCGCGATCGTTGTAGCGGATACGGCCGGGCCGCGGCTGCAAATAGCCCATGACGGTGAGGATGGTCGTCGTCTTGCCGGCGCCGTTGCGGCCCAGGAGGCAGACGACTTCCCCCGGCCGCACGGAAAACGAGACGCCGTGCAGGATGTGGCTCTCGCCGTAATAGGCATTGATGTTTTCGAGTTCGAGCATCAGTGCGCCATCCCGAGATAGACTTCGCGTACACGGCTATTGGCCTGAATCTCTGCGGGCGTGCCGGTCGCCAGCACCTTGCCGTAGTAAAGCACGGTGATGCGGTCGGCGACCGAGAACACCACTTTCATGTCGTGCTCGATCATCAGGATCGACAGCGTTCGCGGCAGCGCGCCGATCAGATCGATCATGCGCCCGGTTTCCGTCGGCGACATGCCGGACGTCGGCTCGTCCAACAGCAGAAGCTCGGGCGCGCCGGCGAGCGCCACGCCGATTTCGAGCTGGCGCTGTTCGCCATAGGACAATTTGCGCGTCAGGCGCTCGCCGTTGGTGTCGAGGTGAACCTGCGCCATCAATTCTTCTGCGCGCATAGATAAGGCCGCGTTGTGGCCGGCCGGCGCGAAGAAGTTGAGCGGATTGCCGCGATGAACCTCCAAAGCAAGGCGGATGTTTTCAAGCACGCTGAGATTCTGGAACAGATTGTTGCGCTGAAACGTGCGCGCCACGCCCCTGCGGCTGATGCGGTCGGGCGACAATCCGGTGATGTCGCGATCTTTAAGCAGGATACGACCGGAACTCGGCAGAAGCTGGCCGCCGATCTGATTGACGAGGCTCGTCTTGCCGGCGCCGTTCGGCCCTATGATCACATGCCGCTCGCCCGGCGCGATATCGAGGCAGACGTCGTCGGTCACGACCAGACTGCCGAACGTCTTGTTGAGATGGTCAAGACGCAGCACGTTCATTTCAGCACCCGCCGCCACTCGATTGTCCGCAATGTTCCCCACAACCCACCGGGGAAGAACATCACGCAGCAGATGAAGGTGACGCCGATGATGGAAAGCCAATGTTCGCTGTAAGAGCTCGCCACGTTCTTCATGAGAAGGAATACGGCGGTGCCGATGGCAGGGCCGATTAGCGTCCCCGCGCCGCCGAGCATGGTCATGATCAAAATGTCGCCGGACGCGGTCCAATACACCGCGTCGGACGAGATGAAGCCGTTGAAGATGGCATAGAGCCCGCCGGCAAGACCGGCAATCGCGCCGGCGATGGTGAAGGAGATGAGCTTGTAGGTTCGCGTCGGGTAGCCGATCGCCATCATCCGCTGCTCGTTTTCGCGGATGCCGACAAAGGCGTGACCGAGGGGCGAATTGAGAAGGCGGCGCAAGCCCCAATAGGTCAGCGCGAAGAAGCTCAGCGCCATGAAATACGTGACCAGCGACTTCGACAGGCTGAAACCGAAGAAGCTCGGCTGTTCGGCGATCGCCATCCCGTCGGAGCCGCCGGTAACATCCCGCCATTTGAGCGCAACCGAGAACACAAGCTGCGAGAAGGCGAGCGTCAGCATCAGGAACGGAATGCCGCCAGTGCGAACGCAAAAGAAGCCGATCAAGGCCGCGCCGGCGCCGGCGATGACGACGCCCGCGGCAAGACCGAGCCAGGCGTTGAGGCCGAATTGTACACCGAGCACGGCAACGGCATAGGCACCCAGTCCGAAAAAAGCGGCGTGCCCGAGCGACATCAGGCCGGTAAAGCCGAGGAGAAGGTCGAGGCTCATAGCGAAGATCGCGAAGATGAAAATCTCCGACACCAGCGCGCGCGGATAATCGTTCATCAGAAACGGCAGCACTGCGAGCGCCAGCAGGACCACAAGCCCCACGGCCCGCGTCTGCATGGTGGCCGGCCTGCTCGTCGTGGAAACTGCCGGCGCGATGGAGACATCGGAATATTTGATGCCGAACAGCCCCTGCGGCCGGATCAGCAGAACCGCCGTCATGGCGAGGTAAATCAGAAACTGCGCAACGCTCTGGAAATAGGCCTTGCCGAACGTATCGGCGATGCCGATCAACAGGCTGCCGGCGAAGGCGCCGCGCAAGCTGCCCATGCCGCCGATGACGATGACGATGAACGCGGGAATGAGGATTTCGCTGTCCATTCCCGGATAGAGACCCAGCACCGGCGCGGCCGCGATACCGCCCAGCGCCGCAAGCGCCACGCCAAATCCGAAAATGCCGGTGAACAGCGCCGGCACGTTGGCACCGAGCCCGGCAGCCATGGTGGCGTTGTCAACGCCGGCGCGAACCATGGCGCCGATCCGGCTGCGCTCCAGAAACAGCCAGAGCAACAGCGCGATGGCGAAACCGAAGCCGATCAGAAACAGCCGATAGGCGGAGAATACGCCAGCCCCGATATGAACGATGCCCCGCAGCGCCTCCGGCGCCGGCAAGCGCTGCACCATGCGGCCCCACACCGTCTGCACGAGATCGAGGAAGACGAAGGTGAAGCCGAAAGTCAGCAGCACCTGATCCATATGACCGCGCCGATAGAGCGCCCGCAGGAACAAGAGCTCCATCAGAACGCCGAGCACGATCACGGGGATCGGCGCCAGAACAAGCGCCAGCCAGAAACTGCCGGTGACCTTGAAGACCGCCAGCCCGAAAAATGCGCCCAGCATGAAGAACGAGCCGTGCGCCAGGCTGACGACGTTCATCAGACCGAAGATGAGCGATAGGCCGGCCGCCATGAGAAACAGCAGGACGCCGTAGACCAGCCCGTTCAGAAGCTGGGCGACAAACAAATCCATACGTCCCCCAGCCGAATGCGTTTCTCTACCGGCCGTTTACCGCGGCGCGGGTAAAAATGTCAGTAGATCTTCTTGCCCGGATCCTGGACGTCCTTGATGGTGGAGAGGATCTTGGTGGAAATGCCGTCACCCTTCTCGATCACCTGGCAGATGTAGATGTTCTGAATGGGATTATGCGTCGCCGGATCCATGCGGAACGGTCCACGCGGCGCGTTGAACTGCACCTTGGCCAGCGCCGCGGCGAGTTTGTCCTTATTCGACGCATCGCCGCCCGTCATTTTCAGCGCCTCGGCGAGCGCCTTGGCGCTGACATAACCGTAGTCGGCGAACAGATCCGGCGAATATTTGTATTTAGCCTTGAAGCTCGTGGCAAATTCCTTGCTCTCCGGATTGTCGACGGTGTCGGTATAAGTCAGCGCGGAAATAACGCCGATCGCCGACTTACCGAGCGCACTCACCGTCTGCGAGTCGATCATGGTGAAGCCGGTCAGCGGCATTTTCTCTTTCAGCCCGAATTCGGAATATTGCTGGACGAAGCGCGCCGCATCGGCGCCCGGCATGAAATCGTAAGTCACCGGCGGATTGATCGACTTGATGTCGGTCAGGTAGGCGCTGAAATCCGTGGTGCCGAGCGGCGGCCAGATTTCCTTGAGCACCTTGCCGCCCTTGGCGACATAAGGCCCCTTGAACTGCTCTATGACGTCGCGGCCGCCGGCATAGTCGGAGGCTGTGGTCACGATCTCCTTGCCGAGATTGTCGTAAATGTAGTTCGCCATCGGGGTGGAGAGCTGGTACGTCGAGATCGATGTCCGGAACAGGTAGGGATAACGGTCCCAGGTGATGGCGTCGGTGCCGGCGCCGGACACGATGTAGAACGCCTTTTGCTGCTTCATGTAGTTGAGGACCGCGAGCGCGACATTGCTCGCCTGAATCCCCATCACCAGATCGACTTTGTCGCTTTCGACCAATTTCTTTGCTTTTTGCAGGCCGATCTGCGGATTGAACTGATCGTCTTCCTTGATGATCTCGATCTTGCGGCCGGCGACCGTCCAATTGATGCTGTCGAAATAAAGCGACAACCCATTGAAGTTGGCTTCGCCGGCATAGGCGAGACCGCCGGTGTAAGTATTGATGTTGCCGAGCCGGATCGGCGCGCTGCCCTGGGCCATGACATTGGGGGCTGCCAGGCTCGACGCCAGCACGACTCCCGCGCCGGCCGAGCTTTTCATGAATGCGCGTCGTGAAACTCCGCCCGTGCGCGGACCTTGTTTTTTCATTATCACTCTCCCTAGCCGCCATTCGGCAGCCGCCGCCATACTAAGCGTTACCGGACGCGGGTCGCTAGAGGAGATTTGACAAGGTCGACCGCTTTCATTTGCAGAGCCGCGTTATTGCGGCGGCGACCCGCGCTCGCTAATGGAATGATCGAGGAACGCCTTGCCGGCACCCCGGTACGATCAGCCGCAACGGTAAGTTGACGAAAGAAACAAGCGCACAAAGCGCACATTAAGCGGGCGGTGCCTTAATGGCTTTGGAATTCGGTGTTTTCGATCATCTAGACCGCAACGACCTACCGTTGAGCGAATTTTACGAGCAGCGGCTGAAAGTCATCGAGGCTTTCGATCGCTCCGGCTTTTATGCCTATCACGTCGCGGAGCATCACTTCACGCCGCTCGGCATGGCGCCGTCGCCGAGCGTGTTTCTGTCGGCGATCGGGCAGCGCACGCGGCGGCTCCGCTTCGGCACATTCGTCTATGCGCTGCCGGTTCATCACCCGCTGCGGGTGCTGGAGGAAATCTGCATGCTCGATCACATGAGCGGCGGGCGGCTGGAGATCGGCTTCGGGCGCGGCTCGGTGCCGTTCGAGATTTCCTATTACGGGCAGAACGCCGAGGAGCGGCAGCAGATCTATGCCGAGCGTCTCGAACTCATTCTCAAGGCGTTTACGGTCAAGACTCTGACTTGGAACGGCCGCTATGACCAGTTCGAGAATGTGCCCATGGAGCTTGCGCCCTACCAGAAGCCGCATCCGCCGCTGTGGTACGGCGCGCATTCGCCGGACAGCGCCGAACGTGCCGCGCGCAAGGGGCTGAATATTGTCACCAATGACATGCCCGCCAACACGCGCGCCATCGTCAATCGCTATCGGCAGATTTGGCGCGAGGCGCAAGGAGCGCAAACTGACGCGGTGGCGCTGCCGAAAATGGGCATGGTGCGATTTATTGTGGTCGCCGACAACGATGCCGAGGCGCTGAAAATCGCGCGGCGCGCTTATTTGCGCTGGCGCGCGAGCTTTACCTATTTGTCGGAAATGAACGGCACTTTGCCGCAATCGCCGCTGCGCGTGGACAGCTTCGACACACTCATCGGTCAGGGCCAGGCTATCGCCGGCTCGCCGGAAACGGTGCGCGCATTTCTGGCGCCGCAAATCGAAGACAGCGGCGTGAACTATATTGTCGGACAATTTTGCTTCGGCGATCTTGCGCTCGACGAAATGCTGTGTTCGGTCGACTTGTTTTCGGTACATGTCATGCCGGCGCTGCGGAAGAAGCCGACGATGTAGCGTATAAGCACACATGACCGAATCTCACGGACGTTTCGTCTGGTACGAGTTGATGACGACCGACGTGGAGGCTGCAAAAGCCTTCTACGCTAAGGTCGTGGGCTGGGGGATGCAGGACGCGGCGGTGCCGGGCATATCCTACACGCTGCTGACTATCGGCGAGGTATCGGTCGGCGGGTTGGTGCAACTGCCGGAGGACGCGCGGCGAATGGGCGCGGAGCCGCGCTGGCTCGGCTATGTCGCCGTCAACGACGTCGACGCGACCGCCGGACGGATCAGCCAACTTGGCGGGGCCGTACACGTTCCACCGGCGGATATCCCCGACATCGGCCGCTTCTCGATCGTTGCCGACCCGCAGATGGCGACGCTTGCTCTGGTCAAATGGTTGAAACCGGGCCAAGCGGAGACTGACGAGTTGAACAAGCCAGGCCGTGTGGGCTGGCACGAATTGCTCGCTGCCGACGGAGAGAAGGCGTTTCCATTCTACAGCGGGCTTTTCGGCTGGCGAAAAGCCGAAGCCGAGATCGATCCGGCAAGCACCTATCAGCCATTTTCCGCCGGAAACCAGACAATCGGCGGCATGTTCACCAAGCCTGCGATAGTGCCCGTGCCGTTCTGGCTTTACTACTTCAACGTCGCCGATATCGCCGCCGCGGCAGAGCACGTCAACGCTCTCGGCGGCCAGATTCTCGAGGGCCCGGTCGATGTGCCGGGTGGCAGCAGGGTCGCCCGGTGCGCGGATCCGCTGGGCGCCATGTTCGCGCTGATCGAAAAGCGGAAAGACAAAGCCGTCGGATATTTCGAGCGCGGCGTCTCTCCTCCCGGCGCCGGCGGCCGGCGATGGTCCTGGTAGTCAGCCGGAAGCTTCCGATTTGACGCCACGGCCGAGCGCAAATTGGCCGACCGGACCTTCGACGTGGAATTCCAATCCCGTCATTTTCGCGAACAGGTCGATATTGGTGGTGCCGATTGCGCATCCGCCGAGCCCCATATCGGCCGACATCAAATAGAGCGTTTGCATCAACACGCCGGTGTCCTTCAGAATAAGCGCATAAGCGATCGAACTGTATTTCCACGAAACCCTGCCGAAGCGCGCAGCAATTGTGATCAGGATTTGCGGCACACCGGACGCGCCCATTGCGAATTCGGCGGCCTTCAACATCGCCTCGAACTCATGCTTGCGGACGTCGATGGGCACCAGCGCGTGTCCGCCGGCATCATAATGATAGAACCCGCGCGGCAGCCCTTCGCACTTGTCGACGGCAAGATAAAGCTCGAGCTCATAGCTCGCGCCTCCCGACGGATACGGCCTGATCGTATGCGTGAGCGTTGGACCGCTGGTCGGGTCGCCGTCCGGATCGAGCGGCGTTGCTACAGTCGAATAGACGCGCGCCGTGCTATCGAGAAACCGCGACAGTTCGGCGAGTGTGACCGTGTAGCGGCTATCGAAGTCGCGGGTCGATTGCCGTTCGTTGAAGAGCTTCGCAGCCGGCGAAGCCTCCTGCGATTGCGTGGCCGAGAAACGGCGCAGATCGATCTTCTCGCCGGGCCAGTTCGGCCGCACCGCCGGCCGTGGCTCAATGACGCCCACATACGGATAAAGGCCGCCCACCGGATTGGCGTGCCGGCCTTCCGTGCTGCGTGCGTGGAAGAGCAGATCGTGAAAGTCCCAGAGCACGAGATTGTCGTCGCCCTCTGTCGATCGCAGCCCCTTGTCCTTGGCGGCATCGACCTTGAACAGCATTTGGCAATCGACCAGCAAAGCGAGCAGATCGAGCCCCGGGAAACCTGCCTGTCGGCGGATATCTTTGATCTTTTGCGGCGTGGAGAGCGTTGCCAAAACGGCCGCGATCTTCGGATCGCAGATTTTGAACAACGCGCCGGCGCGCGGAGATTCCAACACCGTCTCGTCGGCACGCCGCCGCATATAGGCAAATCGCGACAGGACGAGCGCGTCGGTCTCGCGCAGTTTCGGCATTTGCGGCCAATAGTCCGGAAGCTGCGGTTCGATGACGACTTGGTCCGCGCTGCCGCGCGAACGCCCGAGCCGATATTCCACGAGGCCGCGCGCGGCCAATCGCTGGACCAATAAATGAATTTCCTTATCGATGTTGCGGCTTGGCGATGCGAACTCCCTTAATGGCAGACCGGCGCGCAGCTCCTGCGCGCGTTCTACAGCGCCCGCGCTGAGTTTTCCCAAGCCGAACGAAAAGTCGTCGACGCCGGCGACGACGTCTCCACCCATCCGCGCTTCGAGCGTGACGTGACCGAGAAGCCGGGCGGAAAGTCCCTCCCGCACTGCCCGCCGCTTCCTTTTTGCCACGCGAGCGCGCAAGCCGTAATGACCTCAGGTATGAGGGTGCATCGGATTGAGGTCGGTTTCCGCCACCGGCCGGTCCAGCAGTCCGAGCTTGATCGGGACGTCGTAAAGCCGGCCGGGCGCGAAGCGGCGATAGAAGTGCCGCATTCCCGGAACGATCACGCGGATGACCGGAACGTCGATGTCCGGACGCGTCTGATCGAGGACAAGAAAATCGAGGCCGGCGCGCGTGGTAATATCCACGCAGGCCATGACTTGCTCGCGCGTGTCGAGACTGCCGAACTTCGCGGCGAGGTCCAGCGGAGCCGCGGCGGGTCCACTCGGCAGCAAGTAGGGATGATCCCGCAAACGGAACGGGCCGGACTCGTCTTGGCCAGATGTGTCCCGGGCGCCGAGCAGTCCAATGGACAAAAACTGGTTCAGCTCGGTCAGCGATCGCAACATGGCAATGCGCGCGTCAAAGTGCGAGCCGGACCCGTATTCGACAAATTCGACGCCGTCTTTCTCCGAATGCGACATCGCGACGAAGCTCGGAACGCCGAGATCGCTGGTAATGTCGATCGCCCAAACCCGGCGCCCGGTTTCGGCTAGCTGGTTTTTCAGATCGCGGACGTAAGGATCGTCGAACTGGGCGAGATCCATTTCCGCCTGCTTCGTGCGATTGTACCACCAGATTGCGTAGGAATCGCGCTCCACCAGTTCGAGGAACCCCTGGACGATGGCTTCCTCGCGCGTGTTGCCGGCGGCACAGCCATTGGAATCCGCGAAGATCATCTGCTCAGGCGACGGGCCAGGACGGTAGAAAAAATACAACATGCTGGTCGGCAGATATTTGAAGCACTGATCGCGCAGCGACCAGACCGGCGACCATTCCATCTCGGCCGACCGGTCGAAAGGCATCGGTATCGGCGTGCCATGGTGGTCATGGTCGTCGTGATTGTGCAGCGGGCCTTGCGCCTTCCGGTATTGCGCGTCGCTGAACAAGAGAATGTCGTTTGGAAGAATGGCGTCGCCCGGCGGAAAGTCCGCAAACCGCCGCGTCACCCTGATCTCATCGCCCTGGTAAATTCCGCAATAGCGCTCGATCGCTTCCATAAGCGCGCTGGCTTCACCCTGCTCGGCCGTGCTGCCCTTGCCGAAACTGCCGCCGCTCAACCCTGCCCGCAGCTCGTCGACTGACTCGGCTGCTCCGGAGAAATTGTGCCCGGCATAGTAATTGGTGTTCAGCGGCAAATCGACGTCGATCCGTTCGAGCTTCGTGACCACGCCGGAGAGCGGACTGACGTGCTTTTTGTTGCGCGCCACCGTGGCCCGCGATGACACCGACCGGTAGCCGCCACTGGTCATGATCAGCTTGGCGCCGCCTTTAAGCTCGATCGGCGCCGGCGCGCGGCGCGGGTCGCGCAGTTTCTTGCTGCCGCAGGCCGGGCATTGCGGGCGGGTAGCGACGTAATGCTTGACGATGCTCGAACCCAAAAGGTCGAGGCTGACGATGTGATCGCGTAGCTTGGTGCGAAAATCGGTGGCGATCGCTTTCGCGATCTCTATGGCCGCAAGCGCGGTGGCGCTTTGCCCCAACGTGTCCTTGGTGAGAGGCGAGGCCACGACGCGGCGCGCCTGTCTGCGATCGAGGAGCGACTTGACCTCGCGGTTGCGTGTCATCCGGTCGGCGAGACAGGCCCAGCACGCGCCTTTGTCGGGACTTTTGCCCGGCCTGAACACCGGCCCGACAAGAGGAAAAATGCCGGACGGCTGCACCAGCAGCCAAGGCGTCTTGTCAGACAGATGCTTCCGGTTCAGATCAGCAAGCCGTGCTTCGAGATAGTCGTTCACCACCACGACTGTCAGGTCGGCTTTGCCCGTTACGATGCGAACGCCGAGCTTCGTCAGCGCCGTGCCAAGTTCCTTCGCACCCTTCACGTCGATCGATTGAATGCGCACGCGGCATTTTTTAAGATTTTCCTCCGCGACCCCCGGAGGCATTCCGAGGCTCGCCCAATAGGAGGCTGCGGCACCCGCGGAGTAACGCGCCTTCGGAACGACGTAGCCGCGTTCGACCAAACGCTTGAGCGCCTCATTGATCGCGTCGGGCGGAAATTTCTTCCCGAGATCACGCGTGATCTGCGCAATACTCTTGCCGGCGCCGATCGCGTCCACCACCGCGCAGTAAAGTCCGCCGTGAAGGAAAAACTTCCGGTCTTCGGAATACAGGCACACGACGTCGGGCGGCAACACGTAGACAGAGAAATGCGGCGCGAATTGCACCACGTCTTTACCGTTGAATTGAGAAGAGCTTTTGCCGCCGTCGCCTGTCGCCAAGCCGGCACGGGGGCCCCGAGGCTTCTTGCCGCCAGTGTGAATCGCCATAGCCGAGCAAATATTCGCGAGGTTGTTCTGGGCAGAGAAGAGCGTCGGCTCCTTAGTGCGCCACCACTGACCTGACAATCGGCCGCTTACGCAGCGGTCGTCGGGGGTGGATGAGACCGAACCAAGTAGGTCGACAATAGACGACACAGGAATGGCCGGGTCACGCAGGGCCCGGCCATACGACCTGTGTCTACTGATGTAGCAGAAACGTCGTCGAGCCTAGCAGGCGCGGCAACCGCCTCTCGACCAACACCATGCGCAACCACCGCAGCCGCCGCAACCGCCGCAGCCTCTCCAGCCGCAACGGCAACCGCCGCACCGGCAGCCACCGCATCTGCAGCCACCCCACCAGGCGGTCTTTTCGCCGAGTTTGGTCGATGCAGCGTTTTCCTTGTCGAACACATAGAAGGTCGACAAGCTGACGTCGGAAATCTCCTCCTCACCGAGGAAGAGCTGATGTTGGGTCGTGGCGTTCTGCGCCGGAATATCCGCCGCCGTTCCACCGGTTGCCGCAGATGCTCCGCCGGCCATGGCAAAAGACACACCGGCGATTCCCAGAACGGGGACGGCCTTACTCAGACGGTTTCGCTTTGAAGGTTGTTTCGCACGCGCCATTTAGAGTCCTCCCATACCTGTGGGCATGTTGCTCGATCGATCGTATGCGCGGCGGCATTGTACGCTCGGCAGACATCGCCAAGCAAGCGACGATCAGCGGGGATCGACATTAATTCAATTACATATCGGCAATGTAACATCTTCGCGCCGTTACTTGTTCCACGAAGTTGCCACTTTCGATCAGTGAAACTTCCGAAAGATGAATAGTGGATGAATCGAACGGCAACATCATACCGAAGAAAGCATATCGCGACTGCGCTATTCGGGTTTTACCCGCCGAGCGGCCGCGATAGACGCGTGCGGCGCAGCAGAAATTTATACGAGGACTAACCGCATCAACTCGTTGTGACTCGTAATGCCGAGCCGCGCATAGGCGCGCTTGCGATAGGTCAGCACCGTATTGACGCTAATGCCGAGCGCGAGTGCGATGGCCTCGGAGGTTTTCCCCTGCATAATTCCAACGCACACGTCCAACTCGCGCCGCGCCAATTGCGGCATGATCTGGCGCAGGCGCCGGGCCAGAACGTCCGCCTCGCTGCTCTTCTCGGCGGGAATCCGCTGTGCATCGTGCTTGGCAAGGAGCGCAAACATGACGTCTGCGCTCTCCAAGACCGATGCGAAGTCAGTCGCGACAAACCGACCTCGTTGTGCACTGCGATAAAGATTAAGCCGGATGGTCTCGTCGCCATGGTGCCGGATGATCGAGAAGCGATCGACAAGATCAACGGAGGAATAGCAGTCGCGCCGGTAGGCATCGTGATCGATGTCCTGGCAAAACACGCGCACAGCCATTTCGTAACTAGGCGCGGCGTTGCGGCTGCAAATGAGATTTGCCGGATCGTGATTCCAGTAATCCTTCAGGTACTTTTCCGCGATCGTCCGCGCAATTGGCCTCGATCCGCGGTTGATCGCGAACAACAGCCGCGCCGGCGACCGCTCCGAACTGGCAAAGGCGGTGAGGTGCTCGCAGGCTGTGGCTTCGCGCGCGATCTGGAAAAAGGACGTTTCGAAACTCGGCAACCCAATCTTCGCAATCAAATCGCCGATCCGGCGTTTGATTGGATTGGCCCCTTGGCGGCCATTTTCAAGAGCGTAGGTTTCCATGACTTTTAGGTATTTATGGCCTTATCCGGCATTAAAGGCGCCTCGGCGGCGAGCCCGGCCGTCACCATAGCATGTGACAGCCGAATACTCACTCCGGTGTCATCATAGTTGGGACTTAGTGGCGGGACCACCCGGCCACGACCCAAGCATCAGCATAACACGTTATTTGTTGCCGCCGGGGTTAAGGAGACGAAGTTTAAGGAGGATCGTATGCTCTGCAAAAAGCTGCACCACGCCGCGTTCCGCTGCAAGGACGCGCGCGAAACCGTCGAATTCTACACCAAGGTACTTGGCCTCAAATTTGCGCATGCGATGGGCGAAGATCACGTCCCTTCGACGGGGAAATATAGCCCCCACGTGCATATTTTCCTCGAAATGGAGGACAGCAGCTCGATCGCTTTTTTCGAATGTCCCAAAGATCCGGGCAACATGAAGGACGCAGAGTCCCCCGATTGGATTCAGCATTTCGCGTTCGAGGTCGAGAGCGTCGAGGCTTTGCTTAGAGCCAAGGCGGACATGGAAGCCAAGGGCGTGAAAGTCATCGGCCCGACCAATCATGACGACTTTATCGAGTCGATTTATTTCTTCGACCCATCCGGCCACCGCCTGGAATTAACTGTGCGGACGGAGCGCGATCCCAAACGCATCAAACAATTCGAAGACGAGGCGACCAAGGTTCTGAATTTATGGGATCAGACCCATGACTGGTCGCAGCGGGAAAAGGTCTTTGGCGCCAAAGAGGGCTACAGCCACGGCGCCTGAACGGAATTTAGTCTGAAAAACAGCGTCGAAGCGGTTGACCGGGTTCTAAAATAAAGATCGGCCCGCCTTCCGCAACGAAGCCAGGGGAAACGCGCGAAAGGAAACGCGCGAAAGGAAACGCGCAAGGGGAAACGCCAATGACTCGCAGTCTTCAAGCAACCATGCTTGCCGCGTTAGCGGTCTCATCATGGCTATCGCTCGGATTGGCGCAAGCCGTCGCGCAACAATATCCGAGCCGACCGATCCGGATCTTGATCGGCTTTGGTCCAGGCTCGAGCGCCGATGTGGTGGCGCGTGTTTTGGGCAAACAGATGGAGGAGAAGCTCGGTCAGCCGGTGGTCGTCGAGAATCGGCCCGGAAACAGCAGCATGACCGCCGCTGAAGCGATCGCGCACGCGCCGGATGACGGCTACATGCTGTTCATGGGGACGGTCGCCCAGACCATCAATCCCGTGTTTACCCATTCCAACTTCGACCTCAGCAAAGACATGACGCCGATTGCTTTGCTCGGGGTCGTGCCAAATGTGCTGGTGGCGCATCCCTCGGTGCCGGCAAACAATGTGCGCGAGCTTGTGGCGCTCGCAAAGCAGAAGCCGGACACTCTCACTTTCGGCACCTCGGGGGCTGGAACCGCGAGCCACTTGGCGGCGGAATTGTTCAATCTTAAAGCCGGCACAAAAATCCTGTCCGTGCACTACGCGGGCGGCAGCAACCAGGCGCTGGTTGATCTGCTCGCCGGCCGCATCACGCTCATGTTTAATGTCGCGGCGACCCTTGCGCCGCAAGTCGAGAAGGGCAGCCTCAAGGCGCTTGGCGTGGCGCAGCCCAAACGCGCCGCGATCATGCCTGACGTACCGACAATGGAAGAACAAGGAATGCCGGGCTTCGACGCTGGCATCTGGATCGGCCTTTTGGCGCCCCCCGGTACGCCGGAGCCGATCGTCAAGGCGCTTTCACGCGCCGCCAACGAGGCGCTCAAGACCGAAGCCGTCAGTACAGCGCTGAAGACGCAGGGCATAGACCCGCTTGGCGGCACACCGCAGGATTTTCGCAACTTCATAGCGGCCGATACGGAGAGGTGGACGACGGTCGTCCGCTCCGCGGGGTTGAGCAACTAAGGGATCCCGATGGTTTGGCACAAAACAATCGGCGACGGACCGACCAAGGTCGTTGTCATCCACGGCTGGTTCTCCGATCACCGCGTATTCACGCCGGCCTTCAACGCGCTCGATACGCACCGGCACGCTTATGCTTTCCTCGATATCCGCGGTTACGGCAACTCGCGCGACATTGCCGGATCGTTCACCATCGGCGAAATCGCGGCGGACGCGATCGCACTTGCCGACCGGCTCGGCTGGAGCGGTTTTCATGTGATCGGTCATTCGATGGGCGGCAAGGCTGCGCAGAAGGTGGCGATGGACGCCTCCTCGCGGGTAAAGTCGGTCGTCGCGGTCACGCCGGTGCCGGCTTGCGCACTGCCGTTCGACGACAACGTGTTCGGCTTCTTCTCGAAGGCTTGCGAGGACGATGGCGCAGCGCTCGCGGTGATGGGCGAGTCCGTTGGCAATCGGCTTTCACCGGCGTGGCTGCGGCACATGTTGCGGCACGCGCGCGAAACGGCGCGTCCGGAAGCATTCAAAAGCTATATGGTGTCGTTCATCAAGGACGACTTCTCCGCGAACGCCCACAGAGTTCAGATGCCGATGTTGGTGCTGGCCGGCGAATACGACAAAGGCGTGAGCGAGGAAATGGTGCGTGCCGTTTATCCGGGACTTTATCCCCATGCCCAGATCGAAACGATCGCAAATTCCGGACACTATCCCATGCAGGAAACTCCGATCGCCTTCGCCACGCGATTGGAGAAATTCCTTGCAGATAAACAGTAATATGGAGCGCCGATGAAACTCGCGTCCTTGAAATCCGCCGACCGCGATGGCGCCCTGGCCGTCGTCGATCGCGACCTCGCGAAGTGCATGCTCGTGCCGCGGATCGCCCACACCATGCAGCAGGCGATCGAGACGTGGAGCGCGACCGTGCCGAAGCTTAAGGCGGTCTATCAGCATTTGAACGACGGCACGGCCGAACACGCGGAGCCATTCTCGCCGGAGCGCGCCGAGAGCCCGTTGCCGCGCGCCTACCAGTTCCTCGACGGTTCGGTGTATCTCAGCCACATGCAAAAGGCCCGCAAGGCGCGCGGCGCCGACATGCCGGCCAATTTCGAAACCGAGCCGCTGATGTATCAGGGCATGTCCGACGGCTTCATCGGGCCCATTGACGATATGCTGCTGCCGACGGACGAGCTCGGGGTCGATTTCGAGGCCGAGATCGCCGTCATTGTCGACGACGTTCCGATGGGCACGTCCGCCATAGACGCGATGGGGCACATCAAGCTCGTCATGCTCCTCAACGACTTCACGCTGCGCACGCTGACAAGAACCGAACTGCCGAAGGGTTTCGGTTTCATGCAGGCGAAACCCACCAGCGGCTTCTCGCCGGTCGCCGTCACACCCGACGAGCTCCCGCAATGGGACGGCCAGAAACTCAACGTCAGACTGATGTCCTCGGTGAATGGGCGGAAATTCGGCGCGCCGCATGCCGGTCACGACATGTACTTTTCTTATCCGCAGCTCATCGCGCACGCCGCCCGCACCCGCAAACTCAGCGCCGGCACGATTGTCGGCGCCGGCACGGTCGCCAACAAGGACGAAACCGCGGGCTCGTCCTGTATCGCGGAAGTTCGCGCCAATGAGGAGTTGGCCAACGGAAAGGCCGCAACGCCATTCCTGAAATTCGGCGACCGCGTCCGCATCGAGGTTCTCGACGACGCCGGCCGAACGATCTTCGGCGCGATCGATCAGCGGATTGCCAAGGCGCCCGCAATGGGATGATCGCTGCGGTTCGCCAAGCTAGACGGCGAGCGCGGTATTTAGTGATCCTTCCTCAGCGCACGCTCTACTGCGGCCGCAAGCAGTTGGACGATGCCCATGTGAACTTCAACCGGCATGCCGTCGACTGTGGCTCACCTTTGCCGGTATTGCCGTCGACCAAGCCGGCGGCCGCAGCGGCCTCGATCAAATGTTTCTCCAGCGCTGCGCTGTGCGCGAGCTCGGCCCTGCCCGTAATGATCGCCAACGCCGCTTGGATGGCGTAGCAGCCCCAATTCGATACGCCGGCCGGCAGCAACACGTCGGTCGCCAATTTGGCGCACAGAATTTCGCCGTGCGGAACGTGCTTGTGAACGGCCTCGGCGATCGCACCCATTCCGATTTCATTGCCGCCGTCGCCCACACCGACCGTCGGAATACCGCGCTTGCCGGCCTCCTCGACGAGGTAATCGATGCGCGCCCGCCCCTCGCTATAATCCTGACCAAGCATGTTGTGGTAAGTGCTGCGAACCGTCATGCCGGCGCGCTCGATGGCGATCACAGCGTTGGGTTTCAATTCGTCGAGCATCCGTTTCGCCTTGGCCTGCGCCTCATCGTCGGCCAATGGGTAGCCGAGGGCGACGGCGACACCGCAGAAGCGGCGGTTCGATGTGGCACGCTTTGCCTCCTCAAGCGTCACGACCGCGAGGCCCGCGGCGCGCAGCGTGGCGCTAATCGGTTCAAGGAGTAAAGTATCGGTCACCACGACGGGGATGGCATTGAATCCGTAACTCAAGGTCCGCGCCAGTGCAGCGATGCCAACAGGACCGTCGGTTTCGCCGATCTTCATCGAGACCCAGGGCCGAGTCAACGAGCCCGTGACAAGAACCGCGCGATCTCCGGCCGCAAGCTTGGACAGGCGCCGCGCGGCAGCCGCGCTCAACGGCTCATCGCATCGCGCGCGCGCGGGTGCGTATAGCTTGTCGACCCCCCGCTTGCCGATGTCGAGGTTCACTATGCGGTCCAAGGTGTCGAACATCGTACCCTTTCTGAATTCGGTGACGCACTCACACTCGAGGTGCGCCGCCATACAGAATCAGTGCTATTGGGGCGCCTGCAAATGCGCGGCCGATATCACCGCCGCCCATTTTTCCGATTCAGCTTGCAGATATTGCGCAAAGTCTTGCGGCGTGCCGCCGACCGACTGCATCCCAAGTTCGATAAAGCGTTGCTTCGTGTCTTGGGTCGCAAGGACTTGCGATATTTTCGAATTGAGCTTGTCGACGATCGCCTGGGGCGTGCCGGCCGGCGCGACGACGCCGTTCCACGCGCTGCCGACAACGTCACTATAGCCGTCCTCCGCTGTCGTCGGCACGTCGGGAATGAGTGAACTGCGGGTTTTTCCGGCGATGACCAGCGCGCGCAACTGCCCGGCCTGGATGTTAGGCAGGACAAGGGGAAGCACGCTGAACAGCATGTCCACCTGACCGTTGATAACGTCGAGCATCGCCGGCGCACCGCCCTTGTAAGGCACGTCCAGGATATCGATGCCGGCCGACAGCTTCAACATTTCGGTCACGAGATGCGGCACCGAGCCGGTGGACACCAGGGCAGCAGACAGTTTTCCCGATCCGGATTTCGCCGAGGCGACCAGCTCCTTGAGGGACTTTACCGGAGACTTGGAATTGACAACGAGGACAATCGGGCTCTCGTTCGCGAGAATGATCGGCGTTAGATCTTTCTTGGGATCATAAGGCAGATCGGCATACAGATTGCGGCCGACAGTGACCGGCCCCGGCGTCGCCATCCCGATGACATATCCATCGGGCGTCGACTTTGCGATAAAGTCGGTGCCGAGGTTGCCGTTTGCTCCGGCGCGATTGTCGACAAAAACTTTCTCATTGAACTGGGCGCTGAGCTTGTCGGCGATCCAGCGCGCGGCGATGTCAGTGCCGCCACCGGGCGGATAAGGAACGATCAGCCTGATCGGACGGCTTGGATAGTCTTGCGCGACGGCCAACTCATCTATACCGAGGCCAAGAACGGCGCCCGCGGCAAGAATGATTGCGACCACTGGCTTCAAGAGAACCGATATGGCCGTTGCTTTTTGAGAAGTTTGCACATTGTGAGACAGCACGTGTTTCCAATCTGGTTGCATGGAAAGCCGGCTCGTCAGTTAACATCTTTGCGTGAAATTGGGGAAGCGCAGTTTCTTGCGGCTGGTCTCAACCCACCAAAGCCTGTCTGATATCGCTACAACCAAGAAGAGCAAAGTTCATGGTCGATATAAGCCGCGGCGTGCCGCCCGACATTCTCGCGGATAGAATCAAATCCTTCCAAGACTGGGGCCGGCAGAACGGCTTTGACGCGTTGATTATCTTCGGCCAGGGCAGTGTCCTCGGCACCGCAACACGCAGTCACGGCAATCTTCGCTATCTCCTCGATTGGGATGGCGACGCGGCGGCGTCGGCTCTCGTGCTACCGACACTAGGTTCGCCGAATCTGGTCGTCGCCAACATTTTTGCGCAGATGCGCGGGCGGGAACGCGACATATTGGCGAACGTCCGGTTCGGCAGAGGCCCATCGTTCGCTTCGGCAATCGCCGATCTGCTGCCCAAAGGCGCACGGCGAATTGCGATTGCGGGACGCGACGAGATTCCCTTCGGCATATGGGAGCCTCTCGCTTCCGCCGGAGCCGCGGCTTGGGTCAGTTGCGACGCGGAACTGGCGCGGCGCCGGGCTATCAAGGACAGCCTGCAAATCGCGTTTCATCGCCAGACTGGAGCGATCTGCGACCGTATGTTTGAACAGCTCGGCCCTGCCCTACATTCCGGACTCAGTGTGGCCGATATCCAGACGGACCTTGAGAAAGTCGGGCGGCAACACGGCTGTGAATATTGTGACACTTGGCTGACCGTGCGTCCGATCGCCGATCGTTGCCGCTATCTCGCCGACGAGAACACAAACATCCCCCGGCCGGGCGATCAGGTCCTGCTGGGGATCATGCTGATCCTTCATGGGCATTGGGGACACGCGATCCGCACCGGCTCACTCGGTGCCCCGACTGCGGCGGCGCAGAAAATCTTCAAAATGGTCGAGGACATGCACACAGGCATGCTGGATCATCTCCGACCCGGGGCCGATCTGCGAACCGCCGGACAGGCCGGGATAGCGCGGGACGCGCAGCTCGGGCCGCACTTTCAATTCCGTGGCGGGCATGCCCTCGGTCATAGCTACGAAGATCCGATCGGTTCGGCCGAATTTCCTCAGCCCTACGATCCGAGCGCAAAAACGCCTACCGAGCCGCGCATCGTGGAGCCTGGCATGCTGTTCGAGATCCACCCCAATCTTTTCGTCGAGGGCGTCGCAGGAGCGTCAATCGGCGACATGGTCCTCGTGACCGAGCAAGGTCCTGAATTTTTGACAAAACATCCCCGGATATTACTTTCGCTGTGAGAGTGTACGCCAACGCCGGCCACATTATCCGGTCACATTATAAGTTCGAGATGGTCCTTACCGGACTGGGCACACTGCGACAGTATGAGACGATAAGAAGTTCCGGCGGTTCCGTTGACGACGCCCCAGCGTCGATCTCCCCGCTGAGCTCTTCGATGATTTCCGCGCCTCAGAACGATCCGAACATCGAACCCAGCACAATCACCGCCATCAGAGCGAGGACGGCACTGACAATTCCGACCATTACGATGTCGAAATAGCTTTCGCGGTGTGTCGATCCGCAGACCGCGAGCAGAGTCACGACTGCGCCGTTGTGCGGCAGGATGTCAAGCGTTCCCGAGCCGATCACGGCAATGCGGTGCAACAGCGCGGGATTGATGCCTGTTTGCGATGCGATCGTCATATACGTTTGCCCCAGCGCATCGAGCGCGATCGTCAATCCTCCGGACGCCGAGCCGGTGAGAGCGGCGAGCACATTCGTCGCCACGGCGAGCGAGACAAGCGGCCCACCCTCGATTGCCAGCACCCACTCCCGAACCACCGCGAACGCCGGCAGCGCGGCGACAACAGCGCCAAAGCCAACCAGGCTCGCGACGCTCAAAGCCGGCAAGACGGACGCATTGGCACCCGCATCCATGCTTTGGCGCAGCGCAGGCAGGCGGCTACGGTTGATAAGAATGACCGCTGCGATTGCGGCGGCGAGTGCGACCACCACTGACCAAACGCCGGTCACCGCGGAAATCGAAGTGCCACCCCAGCGTTCTTCGGCCAGGAACGAAAAATCCAGCCGCGGCAGAACAAAGAGCGACATCAGGAGATTGACCACCACGACGACGACGAGCGGCAGCGCCGCGAGGAAAATGGACGGAGCCGCATCGCTGTGATGTCCACGATTTATCTCGGCTGGGTCGAATTCCCGCGCGGTGGTGGCGCGCTCGCGCACCATCTCATTATCCGCCGCGGTCTCTACCGGAACCGATGGGTCCGTCCCATAGCCCTCGCCCGAACGGCGAGCCGCGGCCTCGGCCCGTCTAAGCCACCACAGGCCGAAGCCAAGCATGATGACCGAGGCGATGATGCCGAGGGCGGGCGCGGCAAACGGCGTTGTGCCAAAGAACGGCATCGGGATTGCATTCTGGATCGACGGCGTGCCCGGCAAAGCCGACATGGTGAAGGTTGAGGTCCCAAGTACAATCGCCGCCGGCATCAGCCGGCGAGGAATGCCCGCCGCGCGGAACAGCGCCTGTGCCATGGGAGCGAGCACAAAGAAGGCAACGAACAGGCTGACACCGCCATACGTCACGAACGCGCCCGCGAGCACGACCGCGAGCATCGCACGGCGCTCACCCAAGCTGCTTGTCATGAAATCAGCGACGGCCGACACTGAGCGGCTGTCGTCCATGAGCTTGCCGAAGATGGCGCCGAGAAGGAAAATTGGAAAGAACTGAGCCAGGAAGCGGGCGGCGCTGCCCATGAAAACTTGAGTCCAATTGGCGAGCAGCGGTTGGCCACCCAGCAGAGCCGCGACGAGCGCAGCAGCCGGCGCAAGCAGCAGCACGCTCCAGCCTCGGAAGGCGAACCAGATGAGCAAACCAAGCCCAACAAGGATACCCAGGAGGCCCATGTTCAGCACTCTGCCAGCAGCACATCCAGATCGGCTGTCGAGCGCTTGCCGAGATCGTCGGCGCTCGCATTCAGGAATTCGCCGGCGGCCCGGCGGCCCTCCGTCTGCAACATCGCGACGAATTCCCACTCGGCGTTGAGCTTAGACGAGGCCCCGACTTGGACCAGCATATCGGTCATGATCCTATGCGTCCGCATCTGCGCCCAGCGCGCGCCCTCTCCTGTTCCCGGATCAGCCACTTGGCGCAGGAGAGCGATCATGCGCAGTTCCTTCATCAGCGGCGAATTGAAGGAAATCTCATTAAGCCGGTTAAGGATATCCGTGGCCGAGCGCGGCGTGTCCGGCCGTTCCCGCGGGTTGATCTGCACCAGAATAGTATCGTGGGCGTCGCTTTCGCGGATCAGCGGCGTGATAGTGGGATTGCCGGCGTAGCCGCCATCCCAATATGGCTCGCCATCGATTTCGATCGCCTGGAACATTGTCGGTAGGCAGGCCGACGCAAGCAGCACATCGGCTGTGATCTCCGCATTGCGGAAGATATGCCCGCGGCCGGTTCGCACATTCGTCGCGGTAATGAACAATTTGATCGGCGAGCGCCCGAGGCGATCGAAATCGACGCTCTCGGCAAGAATGCCGCGAAGCGGATTTAAGCCTAGCGGATTGAGTGCGTAAGGCGAAAGCACCCGCGATATCAGATCCATTGCGATGTAGGCGGGGGACGTGTCGAGGGTCCAACGGCCCATAAGACGGTCCAAAGGCGAGCGCTGCAACGGGCTGAACGCCGCGGCGCGCGACACGCGCTGCCAATATTCGTTGAGCGCATTGCGCGCTCCTTCAGCGCCTCCTTCGGTCCATCCGTCCGCCAGCACCGCGGCGTTCATCGCGCCCGCCGACGTGCCGGAAATTGCAGCGATTTGAAGCCACGGCTCCTCGAGAAGGCGATCCAGAACACCCCAAGTAAAGGCGCCATGGGAACCACCGCCCTGAAGCGCAAGATCGATCAATACCGGGTCGCGGTCCATTGCATTTGGTCCGTCGTCGCTAGTGTATCATGAACTGGCTCGCCCTGGATGCTTGAACCGATTTCCGCAGCAATGCGAACTGCCGCTTGTTACCGCGCCAATATATATATATCGGTCTTACCTGGAACGCATTGACGCCTGCGATCAGCATCATGATGCCGGTCTATTCGCCGAGCCCGTAACGCGCGAAGAAATTCATCGGTTCCGCGCATCACATTCGCAAAAGCCGGTAATTCCGAGTTATCGGCGTCGGGAAAAACGCCTCGAAATACGCCGTAGATTCAAGAAACTCTCGCCACGCCCACTTCAAAAATATTCAGTAAACACACCACCGCTGCATCCGTCTTTCACATTCCGGTCTAAAAGTTGTGTAAAGTCTTTGCTGGTGAGCGTCCGGCCAGGAGGTGCGGTAGCACTGGTCAGGGCGGCGGCTGGGTTCCCAACCCAAAAAGGGAGCCAGACCATGCCTAGGGAGGATCAATCAAGAAACATAATCGGCAATGCTTCGTTTCAGGCTCAAGACGAGTTCTTCAAAACTCTTCAGGAGATGAACCGCGACTGGATGGCGCGTGCGGCCGCCGAAGTCGAGTTCGGGCTCAAATTATCGACCAAGCTGAGCGCCGCTCACACGGTTCCCGACGCCATTGCGGCGTATCAGGAGTGGTTGAGCGAGGAGATGGGCGCACGCGCCGAAGATGCGCGTCGGTTGATGTCCAATGGGCAAAAGTTCATGGACACCAGCTCTCGGCTTCTTTCAAACGGTTGGCCGAGCGCCGGCGCGACCACGTAGCCCTTGCGGGCATGTACCGATCCAGGATGGAGGTCGCGAGCAATTACAAAATTCCTCGCGCAAAGAATTATCGTCTCCATACCGGCAGCTTCCTCAGCTTGCGCCCAGCGCTCGCGTCGTATCGTCGAACAACTCATCGACCGACATCGGTCGTGAGATCAGTTTTTGCTGCCGGCAGAAATCGATGATGATTTCCAAGTTCGGGCGACAAGCTTCGACTCCGAAACGATAAGGATCGAGGGCGCCCCCCTCGGGCAGAGCCGCGGCGCGTTTACTGTCCTGGAATTGCCGGAATATGTCCTGCACCACCTCCGGCCGCGACTGCGATAGCTCGGTTCGCACCACCAGCATGTGATTGATGGGAACGCCCCGGTTGCGCGCGGCCCATTTCTGGGCGGCTGCATCGGGATCTGGAATAAGATGCTTGAGCCGAGGATCGGGGAGCTTGTCGCCCACCACTGCCGCATCGATCTCGCCGTCAAGAAGCATCTGCAGCAGCTCCTTGCCGGGCGGCGCGCGCTTCACAACGTCGGGATCGCGGTATTCCGCCACATGCGAATCTTCAAACGTGACCCATTCCACTTTGTTGAGATCGACGCCGTAGTCGCTCGCCAGAATGCCTCTCACCCAGGTGCCGGTGGTCACCGTGTAGGCACGAACGCCGACGCGCTTGCCATTCAGATCGGACGGCTTCAGCGTGCCCCGCTCGGCGTTATAGGCGATGGTATGATGCTGACCGCGGCTCACCATCACGGCAGGAATCAAAACATAAGGCTTGCCGTACGACTTGGCCTGCAGATATGTAGCGATCGCAAGCTCGGCGAGATCATATTTGGCCTCGCGCACCACCTGTTTGAACAGGTTGTTTGCAATCTTGACTTCGGCGAAATCGAAGTTGACGAGATCGGAATGCACCGCACCGCTTTTGAGCGGCGCGACATTGGCGTAGTTGCCCAGCATGGTATGGAGCGTGACTTTCGACGGAGTAGCCATGGCACCCTCCTTATCGATCAGCAAGTGATGGATAGAGCGTCTTTGCGGTCTTGCCAAAGACCCACTCTTGATCAGAATCCGTGGCGAAGGAAAACGCCCTTTTCGCTGCGCCGAGAATCTCCGACAACGTCCCGACCGAATTCGGAAAATTCGAGCCCCAGGCGATCCGTGAAGCGCCGAACGTCTCGATCAATTTTCCGAAGAACGTTTCCGGAGTCGCGTTGCCCCAGGATTTTGGGCTCACGTTGATTGGCGATATCTTCAAGTAAACCTGTTTGTACTTGGCGAGCGCGAGGAAGTCGGCGGCCTGCCGATAGGGCGGCCCGTCTTCAAACGGCGCGCGTGACAGGTGGTCGAGGATGATGGTCACCTTTGGAAACTTGTCCATGATCTGCCGCAACAGCGGAATGCCTTCCTGTTTCATTTGCACGCAGACCGGGATGTTCTTTGCCGCCGCATGCTCCCAGAACGGATAGGTCTTCGGATCGGCAAACCAAGTGGCCTGATCCGGCAAGGTGCTTCCGGTCGTGAACAGCCGCATGCCGGTGCAGCCGCGGCCGAGCCAATAGTCGAAAGTTTTCACAGCGCCAGAGGTCATGACATCGATCGAATAAACGCCGGTGAAGCGCGTCGGCACCGCTTGAACGGCGTCCGCGACATAGCTGTTGTCATATCCGTAGGCGGTCGAGGAATGCACGATTGCGGCTTTTGCAACACCGGCCTCGTCCATGGCCTGCAACAGCGTTTGGTACGTCGTCGGCCGTTCGCTCGACCACGTCGATTGCGTGCCGCCGAGCGGCGCGAGCGGATATCGCTGCGTATCGGGCGAGACGATATGGGGGTGGATGTCGATTATGTCTGACATGTTTGGTCCTCGAATTCGGAGCGACGGTGCTTTCAGGGATCAATTTGGACGAAGACCTCATCGAGACGAGGTCGCGAAGGAATCAGATCCTGCTGCACAGCGTAAGTGACTAAGGCCTCGATACTGGCCCGGTTTGCGGAAATTCCGTAAGGTAACGGGTCGTTCATCAGCGCCGAGAACTTGCGGTAGCGCTTGTCCTCGACACTGTCGTCCTTGCCGAGCTTGAGTTCTTCGAGATAGGGCTTTTTCGAAGCCACGAAGGCGTCCGTCAGTGCCCGCGCGAGCCAGGGATAGCGCTTGAGGTGTTCGTCCTTGACGACGATCAGGCCATGTATCGGAAGAATGCCCGTTCGGCGATACCAGTCCGCTTCGACCTGCTCGACGTTGGCAATCAGCTCAGGATAGACACCGGCGTCTCCGCCTGTCGGCGCATTCATGTCCCAGTTTGTAATCGGCGGCCCGGAGCGGCCGACGCCGGCCGGTCCCGTGAAACCCGCCTGAATCTCGCCCGACGCCATCATGCTCTGCAGCGATTTGCCCGGACCCGCATGGACCACGTTCGATGGCAACGTGAGCGTCGTGACATGCTCTTCGTCATCCACGACCCAAGTCACCTTGGAAGAGTCCAGACCATATTCATTGACGAAGATGCCGCGGGTCCAAACACCGGTGGTCACCGAATAGGCGCGGACACCCACTTTCTTCCCTTCGAGGTCCTTGGGCGTTCTGATATTGGCATCCGGACGAACGGCAAAGCCGCCGTGATGGAAGCGGCGCATCAGGAAGATCGGAAGAGCGATATAAGGCGCGCCCCGGGCGCGTGCGATCATGTAGGTCGTCGGCGCCATCTCGCAAACGTCGAATTCAAGGTCGCGGACCATGCGCCGGAACGCAGCGATGATCGGCACGACCTGAACGAAATCAGCATCGACGCCATCGATCGGCGCGGTCCCAGATTTCACGGCGCGCGTGTGGCCGTAGTCTCCAATCGCCATTTTTAAGCGTGGCCTTTCAGCCATTTCCTGCTCCGATTGTTTCTAGAATTGTATTGTAAGGTCGCCCAGCACCGACTTGATGGCGCGGCCAAGCGAGCCGTCTATTGCTTGGGAATTCCCGCCTTGTCGATGACGTCGCGCCACCTGACAATATCCCTGGCCATCCGGTCGTGCATTTCTTGGGGCGTGCTCGCGCGCATTTCGAGCCCCAGCCGGTGCGCCTTCTCCTGAAGATCCGGTGCTGCAACAGCTTGTTTGATCGCGGAATTGAGTGTGCTGACGACTTCGGCGGGAACGCCGGCGCGCGCTGCTATTCCGTTCCAGCTGGTCGCTACGTAGTCCGGCAGTCCGCTTTCCTTTGCCGTAGGTACGTCCTTCAGCAAAGGATCGCGCTCCTCGCCGGAGGTCGCAATGATGTGGAGCTTGTCCGGAGCGATCGTGGTCCCAAAGCCGGCATAATAGTCGAAACCGAGATCGACATCGCCGCGCAGGAGCGCCGTCACGAGGTCTGGCGTGGTGCGATAGGTGACGATCGTAAATCGCGCACCACTAACCTGCTGGAACAAGTGCGCCGACAGATTTTGTGTGCTGCCGGGATTGATGGCTCCGAGGTTGAGCTTGCCCGGCGCCTTGCGCGCCGCCTCGATGAGGTCCCTCACCGACTTGTACGGCGATGTCGGAGGAACCGCCAACAGCATCCCGAAATTTGCGGCAACAGAGATTTGCGCAAAATCGTTGAGAACATTGTACGGCAGTTCTCGGAACAAGCTTGAGGTAATCGCCTGTCCATTGCCCATGACGCCGAGCGTGTAGCCGTCGGCGGGAGCATCCAGCACCGCCCGCATGGCGGCGATGCCTCCGGCGCCAGGCCGGTTTTCGATCACGAACGGCTGCTTCAGGCTCTGACCGAGCTTGTCGGCGAGCAGCCGGATCGTAAAGTCGCCGGCGCCGCCGGGCCCGTAAGGCAAGTAGACGCGGACCGGCGTGTTCGGATAATCGCCAGCCGCTTGCACATTACCGCCTGGAACCGCCAGGCAAACGAGCGCCAGACTCACCGCAACGCAGCAGAGCCAGGTAGGAACACTGAACAGGGGACGCCGGTGAGAAATCTACCCCTCCCTCGACAATTCTGTTGTTTTGCAGGCGCTCCGGCCGGCGGCTGACGCCCCGACCACAGACCTGCCCATTTCCGCGGAGTATCGCCGAGGAGGAGCGGGAGAGCCAATCGAAATCGCGCCCGGCCCCATAAGTTTTTGCTATATGCGGTTGCGGAGCTGTCGTTATGCTTGAGGGCCGTCACCCATGATCTCGCACGATACCCCTTCCGTTCGCCAACTTCGCGTATTCGCAGCGGTTGCGGCATCGCAAAGCATCAGCAAGGCTGCCAAAGCGGCCAATCTGTCGCAGCCGGGCGTGACACAGTCGGTGCGCGCCCTCGAACGCCGCGTCGGGGACAGGTTGTTCGAGCGTCGCGGCTCGGGATGCTATCTCACCCCAAGCGGGACGATCCTGCTCCCTCGTATTCACCGGTTCTTCGGCCAGCTTCGCACCGCCCTCAGCGAGACCGGAACGGCTGCGCCATTTGGCGCGCCGGCGTTGGACGTCGCCGTGAACAGGATCACCGGACCTCAGATCCGAACTTTGATTGCGGTTTCCGAAAACAATTCGTTCGGCTCGGCGGCACGGACGTTGAAAATTTCCGAACCCTCGCTGCACCGAGCAGCCAAAAGTCTGGAGCGTGAGCTGCGCCGCCGGCTCTATCAGCGCACCAGCCAAGGGGTGACGACGAACTCACAGGGGACTGAGATCGCGCGGCGCTTTCAGATCGCCCTGCGTGAACTTGCATATGGGTTAGAGGAATTGCAAGCGGCGCGAGGCAACGTCGTCTCGCGCGTCATTATCGGCAACATCCCCCATTCCGGAATTCAAATCCTCTCATCAGCCATCAAAGAATTCTTTGCCGAATACCCGACCGCCACCGTGCAGATCGTTGATGGTCACTATGAGGCGCTGCTGGATGACTTGCGCGCCGGCAAGCTCGACCTTCTGTTCGGCGTGCTCCGCCGGCCGGCTTGGGCGGATGACGTGTCGGAGGAAGTGCTGTTCAAGACCCCTTATGTCGTCGTCGGCCGCGCCGGCCATCCATTGAGCCGCTCAAGAAAACTCAGTCTGCGAGAACTCGCTGGTTATGACTGGATCATGCCCGGCCCGATGACGCCGCGGTATCAAGCCTTTCGCCGCATATTCGCGCGCCTGCCTGCTTTGCCTAAGATCGGCGTTGAAACGACCTCCTTGCAGATCTATCGCGATCTTCTTGCGACAACGGACCGGCTTACGCTGATGTCGACGCTCGAAGCGCAATTGAACGAACGGGCCAAGCTTGCGGTGCTGCCGTTCCGATCGCCGGAATTGCGCCGCGTTGACGGTCTCGCTACGCGAGTCGACTGGGTGCCGACTCACGTTCATCGTCATTTCTTAAAGGTCTTGCGCGCGCATGCTCAACGCCTGAGTGACAGCGTGAATTCATCGTTGAGGTCTGTGAGTACAAAAGTGCGACATCAAACTGGTCAATAAAGCGAAGCGCGTCTCACGCCCTCAAGTCCCGTTGACATCGACCGGGGGCGTGCCGTGTGTGTGGAACGACTCGATCGTCTTTAAGCCCCAGGCTTGGCCTTTCTTGCGTTCGTCCTCGGTCCAACGGATCGGCTTCCAATCGGGCGCAAGGATTAGTCTCGCGCCGGCGTTGGCAACTTCGACGCGGTTGCCGCCAGGCTCGTAGACATACAGAAAGAAGGTTTGCTGGACCGCGTGCTTGTGCGGTCCGGTTTCAATAAAGATTCCGTTCTCAAGGAAGATATCGGCGGCGCGTAAAATTTCTTCGCGACTGTCGAGGGCGTAGGTCACGTGGTGAAAGCGCCCCTTGCTGTTGGTATGGTCTTTTGTATAGGCGAAGTCATAGGTCTTGTTAGTGAAGGTGAGCCACATCCCTGCTTCGGTCCCGTCGTTGAGCACGATCTGCTCTGTCAGACGCGCGCCAAGATAGTCTTCGAAGAAAATGCGGTTGGCCTTGATGTCGGCCGCCAATCCGTTGAAATGGTCGAGCCGTCGCACGTTGACACCGCGGGCCGGATACCGCTGAGCTTGATTCTTCAGCGCAGGCTTCTTGTCCGGTGGCGCCTCGTACCACTCGGTTTCATAATAAAGCTCGATCCGATGTCCGTCCGGATCCTTGCAGACGAAGGTCTTACCATGACCGAGATCGCCCTCGGTCCAGCCGATGTCGTACCCCGATCCGTTAAGCACGGCGGCACGCCGCTCAAGGGCCTGTGGGCTGCGGCAACGAAATGCCATGTGCCCCAGTCCGGATGTCTTTGACGCTGTGAGCTTGAGGCTATAGCGCTCGTAGTCATCCCAGCCGCGCAAGAATATGCTATCGCCCGCTCGACCGCTCTCGGTCATGCCGAGAACCTCTATGAAGAATTTCGCGCTTGCCTCGAATTTCGGCGTCAGCAATTCGATGTGGCCGAGATGGGCGACGTCAAGAATAGGTTCGGGTATCGAGTCTTGCATTGGGGCGAGTCTCTAAATTTAGCTGGTATGATCCTAACCTTAGGTCAATTCATCGCACGTTGCGCACTGTCAAGCCGGTCCTGCTGGTTGATGTGCAATTACGCGGCCAAGCGCTTACGGTATACGCGCCAGTAGGCCGCCTCGGTTCTCCTGGCGAACCGATGCACCCGCATGGCAGGATTGTCATAAGGCACCCGAGGCACCCGGATAAGAAAAGCTCAGGGAAGGTATCACAATGGCTCGACTGTTTTTCGGCTGTCCGGTTTGGCAGGCGCTGTTCGGCTTGATCAGCCTGATGGCGATCGCACTGCCAGCCTCGGCCGACGCTGACATGCTGCGGGTCGGCAAAGCCGGAAGGACTGCATTCTCCTTTGTTCCGGTCGATGTCGGCACTCAAACCGGCATCTTTGGAAGCAACGGCCTCGATCTTGAGGTGTCGAGTTTCGGCGGTGACGCAAAGGTCCAGCAAGCGATGGCGGCGGACAGTATCGATATCGGCTTGGGATCGGGGCCGGGCCTCGCTTTCATCGCCAAGGGTTCGCCCGTGAAGGGCGTTGCCGCCATGGCCGGACCGCCACTGATCTTCGCGCTCGTGGTTCGCAACGACGGCAGCGTCAATTCGGTGAACGATCTCAAAGACCGCAAGGTCGGCATTTCCACCGTCGGCTCGATTACAAGCTGGATAGTCGACGAAGTGTCGCGGCAAAACGGTTGGGGCAATGACGGCATAACCCAGGTGCCGATCGGCGACGACGGCGCGCGCGTGGCGGCAGTAAAATCAAAGGCTCTAGACGCTGCGATCGTCAACCTTGCGGTCGCGCTCAATTATGCCGATCACGGCGACGGCCGCATCATTCTGCGTTTCGGCGATCTGGTGAAACACTTCCATGCCCACGTTATCTTTGCCGCCGATAAAGCGATCGGAGCGCAGCCCGAACAATTGCGGCGATTCCTGAAGGGCTGGTTCGAAACCATCGCTTTCATGCGTACCCATAAGGAGGAGACGGTTAAGATCGCCATGCCCGTGATGGACACCGACGTTAAGCTCACTTCCGAAATCTATGATGAGCTGATGCCGATGTTCTCCGACGATGGCCGCTTCGACCCTCAGGCTTTGGCGGTATTGCGACGGTCCTTTGTCGAGATGAAAACGCTGCCGCAGGAGCCAGATATGAGTAAGCTCATTACCGAGGCGTTCTTGCCTAAATAAGATAAAGCCGCAATTTCGAACGGTCGACGGCTGGAGGCGAATGGTGGCGCATATGCCGCTGGCGGGCCACGAACGACGATGATGAGCACTATGTCTACGCCATAGCCCTATGACGAGTCTGGCATTCAGACGGCGCACCTCGCCGAAAGTCGCGATTCAGCGCTACAATACGACTTGGTACCTTGGAATAAAGTCAGTCTCGGCAGGCGCGGACCACGGAATGGGCCCAAAGAAGCAGTGGACGCCGCCAAAGCCGCGCTCCCCGTCCGGCGCCGCTGCGCAATCAGTTACATTAAAGGGGCGAGTACGATATGCGCTGCCGGCACGCACCGACCGTTCTCGAATTTCGTGAAAACTGCCATTGTTGCTGAAGAGGGATTTGCCATCCGTCTTTGGAATCTACTTACTTTCCAAATCGCTTGAGCGCCAATTGAGTTGCAGTCGCCGCACCCAAAACACAACTACGCGAATCTTCAGATTGTTTGCAGGCCTGCAAAAGTCCAAATACTCTCGTTTACATTTTTCCTCGAGAATCTTTATTACCGACTTTCCGCCGTCATACGAAGAATATTGCCCATATTGTATCTCAGGGTTTACGCAGTACAGCAAACGATCTGATTCCGCAGACTTTGTCGGTTGAGACGGAAATTGTTTATCCGTTGGTGGCCAGTCAGATTGTTGAGCTTGGGTTGGCGGATTCACCTCGACCCCGCGGGCTCGTCCATCGGATGGTCGGACGAGAACCTGACACAGAATATCAGAGAGTCCATTCGCATCAGTGACAAAAGCCATTCCCTTGCCGTCCGGCAAGCTAACCATAATCCGCGTTCTTTCACTATTATCGAGAACAAGGATCTGTTTATTGTCCCTTTCGACTAACCTTGCGCTCCAAGCACGCCCTGGTCGAGCCGCGTTACGCATCGGCACAAAGTTACTCTCGATGCGAGTAACCTCGGCTGCGCCACTGCCATCTAAGCCGAACTCAATTATCGTACCAGGCAACGAGCAGTTGACCGCTCCCGCGCTCTGATAAGGCTTGCCGTCCGTGGGTTCGGCTCTCGCTACAACGCTACCGGCCGTCGAAAGTACTGCGATTCCAACTACGATGATGGTCGTCCAGCGCATACGCCCTCTCAAAAAGTGTTTCAGAATATGAGCCCGCCTCGTTATGTAACTTAAAAGCGGTAGCCTTAAAAGCGTCAACCTACGGTATTTGCGCCCCGTGAAATGGACGCACAAGGGACCGCTCCGCGATGTACTAGTGAAGAATATGCGCCGGCTACGGGCTGGTCGCGGCCTAAAGGGGAATGCCTCAAAATGCGCGGCGCGCTGCAGCAACGTAGATGCACACGAGCTCGCGCCGCTTTCCATTTTGTGATTACTTCAAACTTTCTATAATGGGCCTTATGCGGCACCAGACGCCGCGCCTCACCTCACCTCATCCGACTTTGCTCATGACCCAAGTCGCTAGCCCGACATCAACGACATGCTCGGCAAGAGACTCTGGCCCAATGAGGCTTACATTCTCGTGTTCCACGGACAGCCGGTCGGGTGAGTGATAAACGAGAAAGACACGGACCCCCTCTGCGGCTTCGGTCAGCTCCTTTGTAACCTTCGTCGCCTCGGCCTGACTAAGCTCTGACTTGATTTGTACGAGCGCTCGCTCGCCCGTGAACGGAAGTTCCAATTCGAGGTCTATTGTCTTCTGAGTTCCGCCTGTCGCGCTCATGCGTCGCCACCCGCCCTGTGTCATCACCAGTTCGACCAGCAGCTCGAAATCCTTCCAATGCAAACCACGAATGAGAGGTATCATCGCGTCAATCAAAGCTGACCGAGCGGTGCGGGCGGTTTTAGTCGTGGCGGTTTCGTCTCCATTCAACCGCCGCAGGAGATAATCGAATTCCCCAACGCGACAGATCGTCCCTCTGAAGCCCGCTGTTGTCGTTAGGGAGCCGCGAAGCTCGTTGATCAAAAGCTTTCGCCCTAACAAATCTTTGTCGCTCCATCCCTTGACAGCCTTGCGATACCGCGCGCCCGTCGCCTGTGGATCGCCGGTTGTGTTCGGAACCACTTCGGCGTCGGCAAAACACCACCACATGCGACCGTCCGCAAAGGTGATCCAGAGTACGTCGGGACCAGCCGTATAAAACTCGCGAACCTCATTGGAGTAGCGTGTCGCGGTGCCGGGTTCGGCCCCTAGCTCTTCGTAACGCTTCTTTACGGCTTGGAAGCTGGAAGCTTTGGCGGCCGCAAGCGCTTCATCATGCGGGAAATCTCGAAACCCAAAGCGCAAAGTGCTTGTTTCGAATGAGAGTTGCGCCCAGCGATTTTTCTCGCCGAGTTTGATGTAAAGGGCGCGCTCCGCAGTTATTGCCATGACGATCCAAACACAAAAAGATGTCTGGTCGGGAGAATACGAGCTTTCCCAAGCGACGGACAACGTTTTGTTGTTCTGTGCAGGAATCAAGAGTTCCGCACCAGAATTTCGGTCCAACAATTCCAATGGGTTAGCCCGCGCGGAAATTAGGTGCAAATCGCCGCGCATGTCGCTTGGCACAAATGCGAAGTGCGGCGACGTCCGTCATACGTCCGTTGTTGGATGAAAGTCGGACGTGAAATCGACATCCCCAAATCACTAAATCAGGCGGTGAGCGATGCACACAATGCCGTCCGAGTGTCATCCGCCTCGCTGGCCGAGCGTGCTGTTTGTAACGCGCGCACGACGGTTCGGCGGCCGTTGACCGATGCTGTGGTGCGCGACCGGCGTGCGGAGAAACCGCAGGCCCGCTGACGTGCGAAGCGCAATTTCCGAGGGGGGAAATATCGTAGCTTGGAGCAGACGTTAGGCGCTCGATGAGGACGGCAAGGTAAAAGCGCGGCCGTCGGCCGGGCGCATGTGGTTGGGGAGATTCGAGTTTTTGAGCCTCCGCAGAAACGCCCTTGCCATACCTTTTGCTGAAGACATCAAGCAGTTCAACGATCCGAGCGCCATCCGCCCCATATCTTGCTGAGACGCGAGCAAGACCGCTTGTCGCGAAGAGGCCGGACCAGCGCCAGTCCGTCAAGGCTGTCGCGAGGACGCGCCACCGCTTCGTGGCTGCGGCCTTGACCGACTGTCGCCGCCCCGGCGAAGGCTCGCCAAGCGCTCATGACTCAACGCGAGCGAAACCTCTCCGTCTCGACGAGAGCAACCACATCGCACTTGGCAGGTTTTTGCCGCCGGTAGCGCGCAGCTTGGAGTCGACACGTTCCGTAAGCAGGCGAGATGCCGGATGCTTGCGGGATGTCTCGTTCTCGCCGTAGGCCGCCCCGACACGCCAGGTTCGGGATTCCCCCCGACGACCTCTTGGACTACGCTATCCCGCCGGCCCGTCGCGTGGGCCGACCGCCTAAGCACGACAACCTGTCCGATTGGATCGTTACCGATGACTGGCCCGAACGCATTCCGGTCACGGACGCCGAGGTGGACGTGTTCGAGGCATGGTTCGGCGATCTGTTCGATGAGCTGTTCGGGCCGTACCGGTGACCGCAAGAGGGAGCTTCCGCCATGACCGTGCCGCTGCGTGCCGCTCTGTACCTGCGCGTTTCGACGGCGCGGCAGGCCGAGCACGATGTCTCGATCCCGGATCAGAGGCGGCAGGGCGAGGGTTACTGCACCTCGCGCGGCTACCGGCTGGTCGAGACCTATGTCGAGCCTGGCGCCTCCGCCACCAACGACCGCCGACCCGAATTCCAGCGCATGATCGAGGCCGGCATCAGCAAGCCCGCGCCGTTCGACGTGGTGGTGGTCCATTCATTCAGCCGCTTCTTTCGCGACCATTTCGAGCTTGAGTTCTACGTCCGCAAGCTGGCCAAGAACGGCGTCAAGCTGGTCTCCATTACCCAGGAGATGGGCGACGATCCCATGCATGTCATGATGCGCCAGATCATGGCGCTGTTCGACGAATACCAGTCCAAGGAGAACGCCAAGCACGTGCTGCGGGCCTTGAAGGAGAACGCGCGGCAGGGTTTCTGGAACGGCTCCCTGCCGCCGATCGGCTACCGTATCGTGGCTGCCGAGCAGCGCGGGGCCAAGATCAAGAAGAAACTGGAGATTGATCCTCTCCACGCCGATACGGTGCGGCTGATCTACCGGCTTGCCCTGGAGGGTGATGGCGCCAGCGGCCCCATGGGGGTCAAGAACATCGCCAGCCATCTCAACGCCCGGCGTATCTTCACGCGCGACGGCGGACACTGGGGCATCGGACAGGTTCACCGCATCCTGACCCGGACCACCTATATCGGCCGACACGAGTTCAACAAGCGCAGCAAGACGAAGGAACTGAAGCCGGTCGGCGAGATCGTTCCCGTCGCGGTTCCAGCCCTGATCGATCAGGCCACGTTCGATGCCGTGCAGGCGCATCTGCGATCACGCAATCCGAAGGTCACGCCGGCGCGTGTCGTCAGCGGGCCGACCCTGCTGACCGGCATCTGCTTCTGCGCCAAATGCGCGGGCGCGATGACGCTCAGAACCGGCAAGAGTAACCGATACCGCTACTACACCTGTTCGATCAGAGCCCGGCAGGGCGAGACCGGATGCATCGGACGCAGCATGCCGATGGAGAAGCTGGACAATCTCGTTGCCGGGCATATCGAGCACCGCCTGCTGGCTCCCGAGCGGTTGGAGGAGGTTCTCGCCTCCGTACTGGACCGCCGCCAGGAGCGTACCGAGCGGCGGCGCGAGCATATCGCCGAGTTGAACAAGCGCGCGGTGGAGGCTGACCTCCGGCTCAAGCGCCTCTATGACGCCATCGAGACCGGCGTCGCCGATCTCGGCGATCCCGGCCTAAAGGAGCGTATCGCCGGGCTGAAGGCGATCCGGGATCAGGCCCAGGCCGACGCCATGCGCGCCCAAGCTACATTGGACAGCGCGGCTCAGCAACCCGTCACTACAACGGTGCTGCGCAAGTTCGCAGCCACGGCCCGCCAGCGGATGCGGATCGAAGGCGGCGGCTATCGCCGCGACCATCTGCGTGCTCTGGCCCAGAGGGTCGAGGTCGCCGACCGCGAGGTCCGCATCATGGGATCGAAAAGCGATTTGCTCAGAACGCTCGCGGCCATTTCGGGCGTAAAATCGGCGGCTGGCGGCGTTCGCAGTTCTGTTCTGGATTGGCGGAGGGAGTGGGATTCGAACCCACGATACGGTTTCCCGTATACACGCTTTCCAAGCGAGCGCCTTCAGCCACTCGGCCACCCCTCCGCGAGAGGGCCACCGCAATATCACGGCCGGGCTTAAGCTTACAACCCGCATCTTCCGACGCCTATTTGCGCGTCCGAACCGCCTGAAATTGAGGAACATTCCTCCTGGGAAATCGTTGTTTATGCAGTCCTGACGAGGCGACACAGGAGGAAGTCATGGGACGCGGTTTATTGCTTTGGCTCATCGGCATTCCGTTGCCGATTATTCTAGTGATCTGGTTGTTCGGCGGCCTGCACGGCTGATATTGGCAAGAGACCAACACGTATAAAGACGACGCGGATGCGCGGGGCCCGGCGCAGGTCGGGCCTCTTACATTTGCGCATCCGCTTCCGTAGGCCCTTGCAGTGCACTACATTAGCGTCATGGCTTCGCCCATTGACGACTATCTTATCCGCCCCGATCCACACGATCCGCGCCTGACCGAGCGGGTCAAAGGCCTCGACCAGACCGGCGCGCCGATCGAGACGGCGGTGACGGTCGAGCGCGCGCTGACGATCTTCCTCAATTCGCAGGAGATCGTGACGGCGATGACCATCGGCGATCATCCGGAATATCTGGCGCTCGGTTATCTGCTCAACCAGAACATGCTCAAACCCGACGACCACGTCACCGATATCGACTACGACGACGAACTGTCCGTCGTTGTCGTGCGCACCAAGCGCAAGACCAATTACGAGAAGAAGCTCAAGAAGAAGGTGCAAACGTCGGGCTGCGCCCAGGGCACCGTGTTCGGCGACCTCATGGAGGCGCTGGAAAATGTGTCGCTGCCGCCGGCGGAGCTGCGCACCTCGTGGCTCTACACGCTCGCCCACAAGATCAACACCACGCCATCGCTTTATCTCGAGGCCGGCGCGATTCACGGCTGCGTCCTCGCGGTCGAGGACCGGCCGCTGGTCTATATGGAAGATGTCGGCCGTCACAACGCCGTTGATAAAATCGCCGGCTGGATGTTCAAGCATCATGTCGGCTCAGCCGACAAGATTTTCTACACCACCGGCCGGCTCACCTCCGAGATGGTGATCAAGACGGTGCGCATGGGCATACCGATCCTGATTTCGCGCTCTGGCTTCACCGCTTGGGGCGTGGAACTCGCGCGCAAAGCGAATTTGACGCTGATCGGCCGCGCCCGCGGCAAGCGTTTCGTCGCGCTCGCCGGCGAAGACCGTATCGTGTTCGATCAGGACCTCGCTTTTGTCGAAGAAGAAAGCGCCAAACATCGCCGCAAGGCCGCCGTGCATGATGAGTGAGATTCAGCGCGCGTGAGCGGTCCCTCTACTCTCGGCCTGGTGCTCGCCGGCGGGCTGGCGCGCCGCATGGGCGGCGGCGACAAAGCGCGCATTCGCGTCGGCGGCCGCACTATTCTCGAACGCGTGCTCGCGTGCATGTCGCCGCAATGCGATCGTCTGATCATCAATGCCAACGGCGATCCGGCGCGCTTTGCCGATACTCATCTTCCTGTCGTCGCCGATAGCGTGCCGGATTTCGCCGGCCCCCTCGCCGGCATTCTCGCTGGTCTCGACTGGGCTGCGGCAAATACACCTCAAACAGAATGGATCGCCAGCGTGCCGGGCGATTGTCCTTTCTTGCCGAAGAATCTGCTGGTGAAATTGCACGAAGCGCGTCTTGCCGCTGGAACGCCGCTTGCCTGCGCGCGTTCCGGCGAATGGCGCCACCCCGTCGTCGCGCTGTGGAGCGTCGCGCTGCGCGAGGATTTGCGGCGCGCTTTAATCGATGAAGGCTTGCACAAGATCGAAATCTGGACGGCGCGGCATGGCGTCGGCATCGCCGACTGGCCGGTGCAACCGGCCGATCCATTCTTTAACGTCAATACGCCGGAAGATGCGGCGCGCGCCGAAGCGCTCGCCGCTCAATATCCGGACGCCTGACCGCGCCTTAGAAAAATTCAAGTCAGAAGCTCGATCAGAAACGGCCCACGCGCCTTGTTGGCTTGCGCAAATAGGTCGGCAAATTCCTCGACCGACGCGGCTTGCGCCGCCTCGACGCCCATTCCCTGCGCCAGCTTCACCCAGCCGAGGTCCGGATTGCCCAGGTCCATCATATCGAGCGCGACACGGCCGGGATTGGCGCCGACATTCATCAGTTCGTTGAGCAGGATCGCGTATTTACGATTGGACAAAAGCACCGTCGTGATCGGCAGTTTTTCGCGCGCCTGCGTCCACAGTGCTTGCAGGGTGTACATCGCTGAACCATCGGCCTGAAGCGCAATGACACGGCGGCCCGGCGCGGCGAGCGCGGCGCCAGTCGCCATCGGCAAGCCGCTGCCGATCGAAGCGCCGGTGATCTGCAGCCAATCGTGCGGTGGCGCGGACGCGAGGCCGTTGAAAAACGCGCGGCCGAAGCTGACGCTTTCATCAACGACAATGGCGTTCTCCGGCAGTAATACGGCGAGCGACTGCGTGATGGATTCCGGGCTGATCGCCGCACGGAAATTATGCACCGCGGGCTTGGCTTGCGGCAGCGCGACGGCCGGCGCCGACAATTCGTCGGCAAGCTGCGCCAAAGCATCGGCGATATCCTGGTCGGGACGCGCCAGAACGTGCACGCTGCAATCCTTGGGGAACAGATAGCCGGGCTTGCTGGGATAAGCGAACGGCGCGACGGGTGGCGTTGTGCCGATCAGAACAATGTGCTTCGTGCCTGCCAGCGCCGCCACCGACTGGTCATAGGCATAAGGCAACCGCGCGACGGGATGGCGGCCGCGGCCGCGCTCGACACGGGAATTGAATTGCGCCGCCAGTAGCCTTGCGCCGGTCACGCCGGCAATCCGAAACGCATCGGCAATGATCGCCGCGCAGATCGGCGCGCCGCCGAGCATGATCGTGACGGGTTCCTTGCGCCGCAGCACTTCGGCGATGTTCTTGATGACGTGCGGCGCGACCCTTTCCGCCGCCACGGCCGGAAGCGGCGCGCCATCGGAGCCGCCGTCGTCCCAGCTCGTATCGGCCGGTGCGATCAAGGTGGCGATCTGGCCGTGCGCGGTGCGCGCCGCCTGAACGGCCGCCGCTGCGTCCGCGCCAATTGTCGTCACGGACTGCACGACGCGCGTCCAAGCCGATACGCCGCGCGCCCAGCCATCGGTGTCGCCCGTCAATGGCGGATCAAGCGGCCGATGATAGCTTGCCTGATCGCCGACCACATTGACGATCGGCGAACGCGCGCGGCGGGCGTTGTGCAGATTGGCCAAGCCATTCGCCAGCCCCGGCGCGCCATGCAGCAATGTGCTCGCGGGCTTCTCGGCCATCCGGCCGTAGCCGTCTGCGGCGCCCGTCGCCACGCCCTCAAACAGACACAAGACGCAGTGCATTCCCGGCACGCGGTCGAGCGCGGCGACGAAATGCATCTCGCTCGTTCCGGGATTCGAAAAACACGTCGTGACGCCCGATGCGAGCAGAGTACGGACCAGAGTTTCAGCGCCGTTCACCAATGGCGTCCTTTTTGATTGAGCTGAGAATTGGATAGTTTCGCGCTATTCGCGCCGGGCTGTCGGCAGCCACGGCAACTTCGCGCGGCGCTGGGCCTCGAAAACCTCGATCTTGTCTACATATTCAAGGGTGACATCGATGTCGTCGATGCCGCGCGCCAGCCGATCCTTACGCAACGGACTGATGTCGAATACGTGTTTCGCGCCGTCGGGTGCGAGCAGCGTTTGTTTGGGCAGATCGATTGTGATTTCGGCGCCCGGCCGCGCGCGCAATTGCCGCCACAGATCGTGAATGATTTTTTCGGGCAGCGTCATGGCGAGGATTCCATTCTGAACGCAATTCACCTGGAATATCTCGCCAAAGCTAGGCCCGACCAAGGCGCGCAATCCGTAATCCATCACCGCGAAGGCCGCGCCCTCGCGCGACGAGCCGCAGCCGAAATCAGAGTCGGTCACGAGGATTTTCGCGCCGCGATAAACCGGATCGTTCAGAACAAAATCCGGGCGCGGCTTGCCCGCTTCATCGAAATGCAGATCGTAGAGAAAGGCCTCGCCGTAGTCGTGACCGGGCCGCCGGTGGCGGCGCATGTAACGGCCGGGCAAGATCATTCCGGTGTCGATCTTGGCGATCTCAAGAGGCGCCGCGACCGCCGTCAGCACGGTGAAAGGCAGCATCAAACAAACCTCAATTTCGCGACAGACGCCGCACGTCGGCCAGTTTCCCGCAGACCGCGGCAGCGGCGACCATGGCCGGACTCATGATGTGGGTCAGCGCACCGCGGCCCTGGCGGCCCTCGAAATTCCGGTTCGTCGTGGAGGCGCAGCGTTCGCCTGGGCCGACAAGCTCGCCGTTTGAGCCATTGCACATCGAACAGCCGGGATCGCGCCATTCGAGGCCGGCCGCGATGAAGATCCGATCGAGCCCTTCGGACTCGGCTTGGAGCTTCACCGCGCTCGACCCCGGCGACACCATGCCGGGAACAGCCGCACGGCGGCCTTTGAGCACGTGCGCAGCGGCGCGCAAATCCTCGATGCGGCTATTGGTGCATGAGCCGATGAAGACGCGATTGATCGCAACCTGTTCGAGCGGCGTTGCTGGCGTAAGCCGCATATAGTCGAGCGCCCGCTCGACATGACGCCGCCGCTCGCCGTCCTCGATGCGCGATGGGTCGGGAACGACGCCATCGACCGGCGAGCAATCCTCGGGACTCGTGCCCCAGCTCACCATCGGCGCCAGCTTTCCGGCGTCGAAGCGCAGCTCACAGTCGAAGGTCGCGCCCTCATCGGTCGGCAGCGTTTTCCAGTGGTTCAGCGCGACGTCCCAGTCTTTGCCTTTCGGCGCGTTCCTTCGTCCGGACAGGTATTCATAGGTGGTTTCGTCCGGCCCGATCATGCCGATGCGCGCGCCGGCCTCGATCGACATGTTGCAGATCGTCAGCCGCCCTTCCATCGACATGGCGCGGATCGCCGTGCCGGCATATTCGACCGCATAGCCAGTCGCGCCGCCGACGCCGATGACGCGGATGATCGACAGGATCACATCCTTCGCTGTCACGGCCTCAGGCAATTTCCCGTCGATCGATATCCGCATCGTCTTCGGCTTTTTGAGCCAGATCGTCTGCGTGGCGATGACGTGGCGAAGCTGATTGCCGCCGCCGATCGGCATCGCGAGCGCGCCGCAGGCGCCATTGGTTGCGGTGTGCGAATCATTGCACGTGATCAGCATTCCCGGCTGCGAAATACCGAGCTCGGGCGAAATCACATGCGCGATGCCTTGGTCGGGATGCGACCAGCCGACATGCGGCAATTTGAACTCGGCCGAATTCTCATCGAGCATTTCGACAACGCGGCGGATTTCCGGATTGGTCATGCCGGCGGTGCCGAGCGACCGATTGATGGTCGGCAGATAATGATCCGTCACCGCGAGATGCTGCTCCGGCCGGCGCGCCTTGCGGCCCTCCATCCGCAACTGATCGAAGGCGAGAAACGATTGGCCTTCATTGATCAGATTGAAATCGACACCGAGTAATTCCTCTCCCTGGGGCGACACCACAATGACGTGGTCGGCCCATATCTTCTCGAACAGCGTGCGGGGGCCGCTCATTGCAGCAATCCGAGTTTGGTCAAGATCGCCCGGTTCTCGTCGTAGTCATCCTGCATCCATTTCACGGTCGCGGGATAACGCAGCGTCTTGAGCGTCCAGAAATTGCGCTGCAGGTCGAGCTTGAAGTCCGGATCATCGAGCACTTTGTCGAGCGCCTTCACCCAAAACGCGATCTGTTCCGGCGTCAGCCCGTTGGGCACGACCACGGTGTAAGGATTGGCGGTGACGACATCGAGCCCCTGCTCGCGCAAGGTCGGATATTTCGCCAGTTCGCCGGGCTGCCGCTCGGGCGCGGCGATGCCGAGCATGCGCAGTTTGCCGGCCCGAATGAGCGGCATCGAGCTGCCGATGCTGGTGACGCCGACATCGATATGATTGCCGGCGGCCTGCGCCGAAACGTCGGATCCGGAGTCGAAAACCACCGTGACGATCTTGTCCGGCGGCGCGCCCACCGCCTTGCCGACATTGACGACGGAAATATGCAGCGGGCTGCCAAGGCCAACCGGGAAAGCGAATGTCACCGAAGCCGGATCGGCCTTCAAGTGGTCGCGCACGTCCGCCATGCTCTTGTATTGGGAGTCCACGTTGGTGAAATAGCACTGATAGGCGTCGAACAGCTTGATCAGCGGCGTCATCTGCTTGTTCAGCGCCGAGCCGTTACGCGCGATCGCGTTGATGAAACTGCCGGAAACGAGCCCGATCGTGTCGGCGTCGCCCTTTTTTCCGGCGAGATAATTCATGGCGATGATCTGGCCTGCCCCCGGCCTGTTGAGCACGGTCATCGAATCGACCATGTGCTCCTTGGTGAGCACGCGCTGAATGGCGCGTGCGATCCTATCGTTCTCGCCGCCGGCGCCCGCACCGACCACGAATTCGACGTTGCCCTGCGGTTTCCAACCCGTTGCAGGCTGTTGCGCAGCGGCGGCGCCCGACAGGGCCAACGACGCCACGATTGCAGTCCCGATGGTGTTCCTGACGCTCATGCGTTACCCCCGATCCAGGTCGTTCTGACTGCGCCGCAGCCGAATCCGATTTTCACGCTCTTCGGCGTGACTTATACTAAGTATAACCTGACCCACACGCGGCGCAAGACGGGCGACAAGGCGGCCTAACGACGGAACGGCAATGGGCAAGAACGCAAAAACACAGCGGGAGGTTTTGCCGGGAGACGCCACCGGCCCTCTCGGCCGGGCTTCGCTCGGCGCGGGCCTGACCATCCGGGCGCTCGAAATCTTCGTCGTCGTCGCCAAAGCCGGAACCATGGTTGCCGCGGCAAAACAGCTCAAGCTGTCGCAACCGGCGATCTCGCAGATGATCGCGAGCCTCGAACAATCGCTCGGCCTGCAATTGTTCGACCGCTCGGTGCGCCCTCCCGTCCTGACTTTGCAAGGGACCGCGCTGATCAAGCATGCTACGGCGATCACCGAATCCGTTCGGCAATTCCGCAGCACGGTCCGTCTCGGCACCGCGGCGCCGTTACCGCTGCTGCGGATTGGCATCCTCAACAGTTTCGCGACAACCATGGGGCCGTACATATTTAGGCAGTTGCGCAATATCGCCGTCGAATGGTCGATCGATTCAGGATTTCACGCGACGCGCTTTCGCACGGTGATCGACCGCGATTTCGACTTCGCCATAACGGCCGACGAATCTCCCGTGCCCGATGAGGTCAGTGCGATACCGATCCTTACCGAGCCGTTCCTCCTGATCGTTCCGGCGAAGTACAATGGCCGCAATCCGTCGCTCAAAAAAATGTCCGAGGAATTGGACCTCATCCGCTTCGGCCGCGACCCGACGCTGCATACGCGGTTCGACCGCGTCCTTGAGAAACATGGCGTGATTGCCCAGCACCGGTATCATCTCGACACCACGGAGGCCGTGCTGGCAATGGTCGCCGTCGGATCGGGCTGGACGATCCTGCCGCCGCTTGCCGTCATCAAATCCGTGCAGCGCGGCGATCCCATTCGCGCGCTGCCCTTCCCCGGCAAGCCGTTTCACCGCACCATCAATGTCGTATCGCTGAAAAACGAAGGTCTGCCTCTCGCGCAGCAAATTCGCGGCGCGTCGATCGACGCGCTAAGGCAGCACTTCATGCCGCCGCTACGGAAATTGCTGCCCGAGATTGCAAAGCAAACGACGTTGCATGGCGCGACCAAAGTGTAACATGGGTCTTAGCCAAGCAGCGACGCGTAAGACAGAAAGCCGACGGTCTCGCCCGGCTCCACTTTGGTTACGTCTTCCGAAAGCTCCACCAGCCCATCGGTTTCCGTGAGCGAGGTAAGAACCCCGGCGCCGTCCTGCGCATATTTGACCGTCTCGATGGCGCCATCGGCCGCCAAACGTAAGGCAACCCGCACATATTCCCGCCGGCCTGCGCGCTTCTTGTAGGAAAACGTCGCGCGCGCCGGCATCGCCATCAGCGGCTCCGGCAACGCACCGGCAAGCCGCAGCAAGAGTGGACGCACCACGCGCACGAAGGTGACGAATACCGCCACCGGATTCCCCGGCAAGCCGACAAAGACCGCGCCTTCGCCACTGTTCGAACCATGAATGACGCCCATCGCCACCGGCCGTCCGGGTTTAATAGCGACGCGCCAAAATACCAGGCGACCAACACTCTCCACCGCGTCGCGCACGTGATCGGCCTCGCCCGCCGAGACGCCGCCTGAAGTCAGCACCAGATCGTGATTGGCGGCCGCGGACGCGAGGCCGCGCGCGAGCTCCCTCGGATCGTCAGTGAGAATGCCGAGATCGGTCACCGCGACGCCGTAACGCGCAAGCAATCCTGCAAGCAGATAACGATTGGAATCGTAAAGCGCCGCGCGCGGCAAGGCCGATCCTGGCTCGACGATCTCGTCGCCGGTCGAAAACAGCGCGACGCGGACGCGGCGGCGGACATCGAGCTTGGTGATACCCAGCGCAGCAGCAAGCGCGACGTGTTGCACCGCAAGCCGCCGGCCGGCCGGCAACGCGCGCGCGCCGGCGCGCATGTCCTCGCCGGCAAACCTCCGATTGGCGCCAAGCTTCAGTCCCGGCGGCACGATCACGCGATCGCCTTCGACGCGGCAGTCCTCCTGCATGAAGACAGTGTCGGCGCCCTCGGGCATCGGCGCGCCGGTGAAGATGCGAATGGCTTCGCCGGCTCTCACAGCGTGGCGCGACGCGTGGCCGGCCGCGACGCGGTCGACGATGGCGAGGCGCGTCTCGCCGTTTTGCGCGAGACCGTCGGCGCACACTGCATAACCGTCGACCGCGGAGTTATCGAATGGCGGCACGTTCACCGGCGCAATGAGGTCTTCGGCAAGCACGCGGCCATTCGCTTCGCGCAGAGCGACACTGTCATGGCCCTCGACCGGCGCGATCCGCTCGGCAATCAAACGCTCGGCATCGTCAACCGGAAGCAACGGCCCGTTGAAGGCGAAGCAATCGTCGGTGAGCTGCGCCATTATGCGTGGTCCTGCACCGCTTCAAGCTTGCCGATCCGGTCAAGCGGCAAGGCTTCGGCTTGGAGCACATTGGCAATGCCGTTGAAATCGTCGAGCATCAGCACCGGCACTTGAGCCTGCGGCAACGGCGCGTCGGTCGCGATGGCGACGATGCAGTCGTCATTGGGATGCAGAAGCGGCTTGCCGATGGCGGCGCGAAACACTTCCAGCTTTGGATACGTGTGGCGTTTGAAGCCTTCGACAATCACCAGATCCACAGGACCGAGCTTCGCCAATATCTCCATTAGCGGCGGCTCCGGTTCTCCGCTCAATTCATGCATGATCGCCCAACGCCTGCTCGAGACGATGGCGACTTCGCGCGCGCCGGCCTGCCGGTGCAGCCAGGAATCCTTGCCCGGCTGGTCGAGATCAAACTCATGATGCGCGTGCTTGACGGTCGCGACTTTCAGGCCGCGCTTGACCAGCACCGGGATCACGCTCGTGACCAGTGTGGTCTTGCCGGAACCGCTCCAGCCTGCAAGCCCGATGATGCGCATACTCATCCGATAGTCCGATCCTTTCATCCGATGATCTGATCCTTTCAGTTTAACATAATACCGATAACGGGTGATCGCACGGGCGAGGACCGGCTATTTGACGCGTGCCGCCGGCCGCCGTAGCCTCGGCAAAATTTCCTCCCTGACGGAGACTTTCATGCATCCCTATTCGATTCCCGCCGAGGTCAAGGACCGCGTCATGCGGCGTCAGGGCAAGCTGCCGAGCCATGACACGATCGACGCCGCGCGCACAGCGCTGGTCGTCGTCGACATGCAAAACTACTTTGTCGCCGAAGATTTTCCGCTCGAAGTCCCCGCGGCTCGCGGCATCGTACCGAACATCAACCGGCTGGCCCGCGCCCTCCGCTCAGCCTACGGAACTGTCGTCTGGGTGCAAACGACCGCGTCCGGCGCGCTCGAATCTTGGGGCAATCACCACAAATACATGCTCACGCCGGAACGGGCCAAGACACGGCTCGCTCATCTCGACGAAAAAGCCGAAGGTTTCGCGCTCTATTCGAAGCTCGAAGCGCTGCCGGCCGACCTGCGCGTCAGGAAAGTCAAATTCAGCGCCTTCATTTCCGGCTCGTCCGACATCGACGCTAAATTGCGCAGCCGCGGCATCGAGAGCCTCCTGATCGCCGGCACCTTGACCAATGTCTGCTGCGAATCGACCGCGCGTGACGCCATGATGCTCGATTATCGCGTCATCATGGTGTCCGATTGCAACGCAACCTTGACCGACGAGACGCACGCGGCGTCGCTGAACAATTTCGTCGTCTATTTCGGCGATGTCATGACCGCGGACGATGCGATCGCACGGCTTGTGCCGGCGGAGAAACGCCAATCGGCGTAAAGCTGCGTTCAGCGGCGGCGCATCACCGCCGATTCCAGCGCCGCAATAGCGAGATACATGAGCGACGAAACGATGGCCAAGATCGTCACCGCCGTCATCACGATGTTCATTTTGAATATCTGGCTGCCGTATTGAATCAGATAGCCCAACCCAAGATTCGACGACTCGAATTCCCCGACGACGACACCGACCAGCGACAGACCGGCATTGACCTTCAACGTCGCAATAAGAGTGGGAACGCTGCCCGGCAGAACAACCTTTCTCAAAATTTGTGCTTTGCTGGCGCCGAACGACTGCGCAAGCTTGATCTTGTTGGGATCGACGCCTTGGAAGCCGCTGTAAATCATCAGCACGGTAATGAAGAGCGAAATCGCAAGCGACATGCCGTAGATCGATAGCGTCGCGCCGAGCCAGATATAGAAGATCGGAACGAAAGCCGTCTTAGGCATCGCATTGGCCACAACCAGATATGGGTCGAGCACCTTATAGAGCGTGTTCCACCACCACAGCGCCGCGGCAATCGCCGTGCCGATGATCATCGCGGCGGTAAATCCGGCAATCGTGGCAAGGACCGTCGACAACGTATGCGTCTGGATGCTTGGCTGTTGCGGTGTCGCTTTGAGCATGTCGACGAAGGTCGGCCAGATTGCCGACGGATAGCTGGTGAACAGCGGATTGACGATCTGCAGCCGCGGCAAGACTTCCCAAAGCACCAAGAAAACAACCAAGATCGCGAGCTGCGCGGCACACACCGTCAGCCGGTTGTGGCGCTCGCGGCGCAGCCAATCGGCGTATTGCCTGCTCATCGCTGCCGGCGCCGCAGCTTCAATGTTCGACATGGATGTCGAGCTCCTGCCAGAGGGTCTTGAAATAGTCCTTGAATTCCGGCGGACCACCTCGTTGTAGCGGATCTTTGTGAGCGGCTTGGTCTGAGCAAACGTGACAGCCGGGCTCGAAACTGCGGCAATCGCTGAAAGACCACCCCGAATAATGCCACGACGATGAAGCATGTTGTTCTCCTTGCGTGGCGAACGGAAAGCAAGCTTCACGCCAAGCTCAGAAGGCTAACATTCGAACTTATGCATGGCCACAACGGCCATGATCGGGAGCATGATCCGAAAAAAGCTTGCCCTCGGACTTGATCCGAGGGCGGGAACCGGTTTTCCGATAAGATCATACTCAAACGAAAAATCTAGACGGCGGGCTCCATGCCGAGCGCGCGAATCCGCGCGCGGGTCGCTTCATCGCGCAGCGCCTGCAAAAACGCTTGCACAGCCGGCCGTTCGCGGCGTGCCTCGACCAGGAGAAAATCGTAGTGCTCCGGCGATATGGGCAAGAACGAAAGTTCGTACATCCTCGCCACCGGTTCGATCGCCACGCCCCAATCAGCGCGATTCTGCGCGATGGCGGCGGCAACCGCGTTGTGCGAACGCGGCTGATTGGCATAGCCGGCGGGCTTTGCGCCCTGGAGCAAACCGTCGATCAATACGCGCGTGCCGGAGCCGGCATTGCGGTTGACCATGAGGATTGCAGGATCCGCCAGCGCCGCCTTCAACGCGCCGTCCGCGGTGAGCTCCTCGAAGCGCGCATCGCCGGGGCGGAAGACAAAACCCTGCATCCGCCGCCAGCCGGGCACGAGCGCAAGGCCCGACGCAAGCAGATGCTTGTTGTAGATGCCGGTCGCCGGATCGACGAGATGCACCGGCGCAAGATCGCATTCGTCGCGGCTCGCGGCGCTGACGCCGCCGAAGCTGCCGACGGCGATGGTGCGCGTGCGGAAGCCGCGCTCGGCCAGCGCGCCGACCACGACATCAAGCGCGATATCGTGACTGCCCATGATGACGAGATCGGGTGCGCGGGCCTCGTCACCGATCAGCGTGACTTCTTTCTCTGTATCGGCATCGAGCGCCGAGGCGAGCGCATCGATCGAAAGGAAGCCGTCGGCCTGCGAGAACGCGGTGACCGCACCGGAGCCTTTGACGTTTGGAAACGCGATCAGCCCATCCTTACCCTCAACGAGCGAGACCAGCACGAATTCCTCGCGGCCAAGTTCGGAGGCGATCCGTACCGGCACACGCGCCGTTACAGTGCGAGCGGCTTCGGGCGACAGTCCGGCGCGCGCTCGGATGACCGGCGCGACGAAGGCGTGGAAAGTGAAAATGGCCGAGGTCGGAAAACCCGGCAGCACGATCAGCGGCTTGTCGGCGATGACCGCGAGACAAAGCGGCTTGCCCGGTTTGAGCGCCACGCCGTGCACGAGAATTCCAGGCTTGCCGAGTTGGGAGACAATGCGGTGCGACAGATCGCCCGCGCCCTTCGATGTGCCGCCCGAGAGCACGACCGCGTCGCAGGATTCAAGCGCCGCGCGCATGGCATTGCCGAGTGCCGCTTCCTCGTCTGGAAAAGCGCCGAACGGCACCGGTTCACCGCCGGCTTCGGTGATCGCGGCGGCAATGATCGCGCCGTTGCTGTCGTAAACGCCGCCGGGACGAAGCAGTTTGCCCGGCTCGACGAGTTCGTCGCCGGTCGAAAGCACGGCCACGCGCGGACGGCGCACGACGTCGACCGCCGCAAGACCGCAAGCGGCGAGCATGCCGATCTCACGCGAGCCGATGCGCGTGCCACGGCGCAATAACGTTTCCCCGCGCGCGATGTCCGATCCGGCATAAGACACAAACTGGCCGGCTGCCGCCGCGCGGCGCACGTCGATCACCGGCGCCGCGTCGTCGTCGATCAGCTCGGTATGCTCGATCATTACCACGGCATCGGCGCCGCGCGGGATGACGCCGCCGGTCGCAATCGTTGTCGCAGTGCCGGGCATGACCTCGACCGCGGGCTGGACACCGCAGGCGACGACTTCGGCATTGAGCGTGAAACGTTTCGGCGCGCCACCGCTTGCGTCCACCGTATCGGCGGCGCGGACGGCGAAACCGTCGACATTGGAACGGTCGAACGGCGGCGCATCGACCGCAGCGATCACGTCTGTTGCAAGAACGCGCGACAGCGCCGCGGAAAGACTAACGGATTCGGCGGCAAGCGGCGAAAGATCGATACGGGCCTCGAAACGCCGGCGGGCTTCTCCGGCCGCGACCACTTCAAGGAATTGTTCCTGCCGCGCCGCGCGCTGCACGGCTTCGAGGATCGCATTGGCGCGTGTTGTTTGCTTCGTATTCAAGGCCATCGATCTAGGGCCAGGGTCTCACGGGAACCGGCGTGCCCACGGCAAATCCTTCGCTATCCGCGGCAACGCAGATCCAGCCGTCGCTGCCGGTCAGCGATTCAAATGACAGATAACCGGAGGCGAGCGGATCCGCCATGGTGCCGTGCGCGGCGTCGTGGTCGTATCGCACCGGAATGAGTTCCGTGAGCCCGATCGTCGAGGCGACCTTGCGCTTGAGAGGAAGCATTTTCGGCGTGTCCTCGACGCAGCCGCCGGCGAGTCCTGCGATGAGATTGCGCCCGATCAGAAGCCAAATCGCCAGAGCGGAATCCAGGCGTCCCGGCATCAACAGCACGGGTCGCGCACCGACGTAACCGACGGCCGCCGTTTCGCCGGGTGAAACCGCAATACCGTGTGTCTCGACCCGGCCAAACCGCGCCAATGTCCGCACGCTCGAATCGCCACGGCCGCTCCCGGTACCGCCGACGACAAAGCCGGCATGGGCGCGTACCTCGCCCAGCGCCTCGTAAAGCCGCGCCGGTTCGCTGTCCGCATCGAACACCGTGCCCCCGGCCGCGGTGACGGCGCGCGAGAGCATTTCGATCGCGGCCTGCACCAGCGGCGTCTTCGGCACGCTGCCGCAGGCGATGCGGATGCGCGGCTCGCGGACCATGACATCGGCAATTCCGGCAGCCGCCAGAACGGCGATATCGCTCGCGCGCAGATATGCGCCAGCGCGGCGCAAGATCGTCTGCGGCAAGGCGTCGCCGCCTGCCGGCAGCATGCCCTCTCCCGGCGAAACCGCAGCGATGGCTTCGGCGCGATCTCCGCGCAGGGTGACGGCATCGAGCGGCAGCACCGCGTCCGTTCCAGCCGGCATCGGCTCACCGGCGTCAACGCGCGGCGGCGGTAGCCCAAACGGCACGGGCGTATAGGAACCAGCATCCGCGACCGCGCTCGCCGCAACCGCAAAGCCGTCGCGCAGCGCGATCGGCTTAAGCGGCAGCTTTGACGCCACCACATCCGCCGCCAGCACCCGGCCGTGAGCTGAAGCGAGAGAACAGGCGCGCGGCGGCACTGCCTCGAGGCGCGAGCCGATAGATTCCAGGACCGCGTCGAGCGGCGTCAGACGTGAAATACGCTGGGTGCTGGAATCGACGGCCATCGCTGATATGTTAAAGACCAGTTTTCCGATTTCTACGACTCGCACGGCACTGCGCCACCATGACGGAAAAGACCCTGAACCTGCGCGGCCTCAAATGTCCGCTCCCCGCCTTGCGCACCCGTAAAGCGCTCGGCGGCCTGCAAGCGGGCGACATTCTGATCGTTGAATGTACCGATCCCCTCGCCGGTCTCGATATCCCGAACCTATTGAACCAGACCGGCGATAGGCTTGAACAGACGCGCAAGGAAAAAGGGTTAATGACGTTCCGGATTCGTAAGAAATAAGCCGATCATTCCACCTTTATTCTGGCCTTCGGAATCACCGCTTTAAGCGCCAAGTCCCGCCCAATGCCTCGGCCACGGCCGGCGAGCCGCCGCGCGCTGGAGCGACCGGCTCATTCGGCGGCGACGCGATGGGCCGAAACGCCCTTGGCCTTCACCACGACCTTGATCGCGTCGTCGACGCGGTCCTTGGCGTAACGGATCGCGGTCGGCAGATCGTCGAGCGCGAAAGTGTGGGTGTGGATCTTGGTCGCGTCAAAACGCTTTTGCGACATGAAAGCCTCGGCGCGATGCGTCGCGCTTTTGCCCTCGCCGCGGATGCCGAACAGATAAATGTTGTTGCGTACGATGTGTGCGACGTCGACCGGCGTCTCTTCATGCGGGAACGCGGCGAGGCACACTTTGCCGCCGCGATTGACCATGCGCACCGCTTCGGTCACCGCATTGGCCGCGCCCGAACATTCGACGACGTAATCGACGCCCTTGCCGCCGTTGAGGCGCTTCACCGCCTCGACCACGTTTTCGTTGCGCACATTGATGACGTGATCGGCGCCGAGCTCCTTGCCGATCTTGAGCCGGTTGTCGCGCGTGCCGGTAAGGATCACGGGCGTGGCGCCCATCGCCTTTGCCACCGCGACGCCGAGAAGCCCGATCGGGCCGGGACCTGTCACGACGACGCTTTCACCGGCGACGAGGCCGCCAAGCTCGGTGAGCCCGTACATTGCGGTGCCCGCCGTGACGACCAGGGTCGCTTCCTCGTCCGACATGGCGTTCGCGATGGCGACCAGCGTGTTGATATTGTTGACCTGATATTCGCAGAAGCCGCCGTCGGTGGTGAAGCCGTTGGCGCGGTGGCCCTTGTCGACGTCGCCGTAATTAAGGCCGTAGTTGTGGCACGACGTATACATGCCCTCGCGGCAACGCTTGCACTGGCCGCACCCGGCGTGGATCTCGACCGTGATGCGCTGGCCGATCTTGTATTCATCGACGCCGGGGCCCAGCGCGACGACCGTGCCCATATATTCGTGGCCGGGCGTGAAATTCTTGTTGAACGGCTTGCCGCCCTGGATCATCGCCGGCGAGCCGTGATCGATGATTTCGAGGTCGGTGGCGCAAATCGCGACCGCGTCGATACGCACCAGGACTTCGGCGCGCTTGGGAACCGGAACCGGCTTTTCGGTCAGTTTCAGCTCGCCCGGGTTGCCGAGAACCCATGCTTTCATCTGGTCCGGGATCGGGAAATCCGGGCTCGTCTTCACTCCGGGGCCTGCATAGGTCATCATTTCCTCTCGGGCACTGTTTTTTAAGCCTGCCTAGCGGGTGTTTACAGTGATTTTCGGCGGCGTGCAAAATCGTCCATCAGGCCGGTTCGCCGGCCGCGTCGCGGTCCAAATCGGCGAAAACATCGCCGTCTTGCAGCACGACTTTATAAGTACGCAGCGCCACCTGGCATGGCGGCGATTTCACTGCTCCCGTCGGCACGTGGAAGGCGCCCATATGCACGGCACATTCGATCACGTCGCCGTCCAGCATGCCGTCGGCGAGGCTCGCCGACGCATGGGTGCATTCGTCGTCGGTGACATAGAACTTGCCGCCGATATTGAATACCGCAAGCCGCAGATCGGCGACCTCGAAAGCCTGCACTGTTTCCGGCGCGATGTCGGCCTGCGCACAAACTTTGACGACGTTATCGGCCATAATATTATTCCCTTCCCCGTCACGCATCGCGTTGCCGCGCGGCCATACTTTATATAGTCATTCCGGGGCGAAACGTAGCAACGGCAAAATTCGGGGCGGAAGCGCGATGCAGGTTCTGGTAATTGGCGCAGGCGTGATCGGGCTTGCGGTTGCGCGCACCGCCGCGCTTGCCGGCCACGACGTCACCGTTGCCGAAATGACCGGCGGCATCGCCAATGGCGTGTCCTCGCGCAACAGCGAGGTCGTTCACGGCGGCCTTTATTACCCGACCAACTCGCTGCGCGCGCGCCACTGCGTGCGCGGCCGGCGCATGCTCTACGAGTTCTGCGCCGCGCACGGCGTCGCGCATCGCAAATGCGGCAAGCTGATCGTGGCGACAAACGAGACCGAGCTCGCCAAGGTCGAGACCATCCTGAAACAAGGCGAGAAGAACGGCGTCGAAGGCCTGGAAATGATCGGCGGCAATGCCGCGCGCGCGCTCGAAGGCGAGCTTGCCTGCATCGGCGCGGTGATTTCTCCCGAATCCGGCATCGTCGACAGCCACGGCTATATGAACGCGCTGTGGGGCGAGCTTGAAGATAAAGGCGGCATGATCGCGTTCGAAACCCCGGTCGAGCGCATGAGCTACAAGGCGCAGCATTGGCGCGTGCAATTCGGCGGCAACGAGCCGGGCACGATCGAGTTCGATGCCGTCGTCAATGCCGGCGGTCTCGGCGCGCAAGGGCTGGCGCACCGCATCGAAGACTATCCGGCGGACAAGGTGCCGAAGCTTGTGCTCGCCAAAGGCAATTATTTCAGCTTCGCCGGGCGGCCGGTCTTTTCCCGGCTGGTTTATCCGACGCCGGTCGACGGCGGACTTGGCATTCACGTCACGCTCGATCTCGCCGGCCGCATGCGCTTTGGGCCCGATGTCGAATGGATCGCGGAGGAGAACTACAGCGTCGATCCCCGCCGCGCGGATGGTTTTTACGACCGTATCCGCACCTATTGGCCCGGGCTGCCGGCGAATTCGCTGGTGCCGGATTATTGCGGCATCAGGCCGAAGCTGACGGGACCGGGCGAACCGGCGGCCGACTTTCTGATCGCGGGACCGCCGGCGCACGGCATGCCGCGCCTCATCAACCTGTTCGGCATCGAATCGCCGGGGCTAACGTCGTCGCTGTCGATCGCCGACGATGTCACAAAACTTCTGAACTGACGGCAAAAATTGTCCGCAGCAAACTATCCAGCGCAATTTATCTGGTTACCGGGCCCCGCGCAGCGCCGACATTAAGCGGCGGCGCCGGCTGGCTTTGCGCGATCGTACCCGGATCGTCCTCAGCCGAATTTGCGTCGTGCCGGTTGAGCGCGCTGCGTGCCGACGTGACCGAGTTCAACTGCGTGGCGACGCTCGGCACGGAAACCGGGGTGTATTGAGAGACCGCGTTCTTGTCGCCGTTATAGGCCATGAGGCCTTCTTTGGTCGCGACGATATCGCCCGGCCGCAGCGTCGGATCGTTCGGCAGATCGTAGTGCGCCAGACCCAGCGCATCCTTGCCGTTGCACGTGCAATTGGCGACCATCTGCTTGCGATAGATGTAAGCGTTGTCGAGATCGGCGTAGCGCGCGCCATCCTTGGCGATGGCGTGATCGATTTCGCTGCCGAAATAGACTTTGGTCTTGCTCGCCGGGCACATCGAGCGGCACGTCTCGACCGGCGTCGCATTGGCGATGCGCTGTTCGAGCGGGAAATGCTGGCCGTCGCACAGCCGCACGCAGAAGGCGACGCCGTGACCTGTGCTGCCGGCACTTTGGCGGACGCTTTCCTGCCCGAGCGGTGGCGGCGTGATGGGCGCAGACGGCTCGGCATAAGAACTCACCGAGGGGTTGGGGCCCTTGTCCGGACCGCCAAACAAAAAGTCGAAGAATCCGCCGGCCTGCGCCGGCCCGGACGCGATCGCGGCAACAGTCAAAGCCCCGCAAACGGCGATTGCCCGCAATCTCAATTGTTTGCTTATGCGCGCCGGTTGTTTGCTGCGACCCATGTTTGCTAAGGCCATGGCAACACCTCACCCCTGCCCCTTGGCGGGCACGCTACTGACCAACTGTGACGGAGGCGGGAAAGTTCCCGCCCTTTTGACGGCACCATGAAGGAAAAGGTTCACCATCTTATGGCGCGCAGCCGACCGCCGGCGGCGATTTGCCGGTATAGCTAACGAGACTTAAACGGCTGTGGTGCCTCGCTTTCCTGTCCCGCCACGATAGCGGAGAGGATGAAATAGCCGTCATTACGAGCAAAGCGACGAAGAGCAATCCAGCTTCCCCGGCCCGAGCTGGATTGCTCTTCGCTGCCGCTCGCAATGATACGCGTTCTCGCGGCGCAATTGCGCCCGAGTTTTGCAAACACATTTTGTAGGGTGGGCAAAGGCGCGGAGCGCCGTGCCCACGCAGTACATTCCTTAAGGCCCGACCGCGTGGGCTTCGCTTCGCTCAGCCCACCCTACAAAGCTCACAACCAAGAAAGGGAAGCGGAACGCCGACAGACGCGTAATCCAACCGTCCGCATCATCGGATGCGGTGCGCGCCCTGCGGGACGCGCTCGCCTGTCGGCGTTCCACCGCGGCTCTTTCGTGGGGCGTCGAAACGCCCCCGTTCAACTCCAGGCCAGGCTTCCTGGGAGGCGATTATCCGGGAGTTGACAAAGGTAGCCAATCCCCACTATGGAGAAAACCGGCGACTGGCGCCCGCGGAACGGCGACGGATAAAGGCAGGTATGGCATCCTCCTATGGCTTTTGGGGAGGGTCTGATGGCCCTCTTCCGGCTATGGGGGATTTCGATGTCTGAAGAGGTTCCAGAGACCGTCGGTGCGGCCACGCGCAACCTATTCGGCGCGATTGGTTTCATCATTCTTCTGGTCGGCGCGGATATGATGGCCGAAAAGGCCGGGGATCGATTTTGGTTGGGAGCAGGATTGGTCTTCGCGGGCGTCCCCATCTTTTTTGGGGGCGTGTTTTGGAAATGGATTCGGACCAAGATTGGTCCTGCGATTGCCACCAGAGTGGACCTTTTCACGACTGACCCGCGCGAAATGGCGCTCGTCGCCATCGTTGGGTTGGTTGTCCTTCGGACAGTGTCGGAAAACAATTGGATATGGGCTGGCGCAGTCGCGGCTGCGTTGGTGCTATTTCTGTTTAATTGGCGCTACTTTAAACGCCCAACCATGGACGCCCCACAGGCTTCTAATAAGGTTGGCTTAGATACCCAATCACACCTCGACGTGGCGCACTTGTTGGATTTTGCGGTGAGTGAGGCCGCGTTTTGGGTGATAGATTGTCTGGTAGACTTGTCGGAATCGCCCGAAATAACTGATGGTTTTGATGAGGGGCCGGACACGGAAAAGGCCCATAAATCCAGGGATTATTTTGTAGGCTATGTGCGCCAGCAATTAGGGCCGGGAACATTCAGACAATCAGATTTTGTGAACCTCATGCATTCCGCTCAAGGCGAAGCGGAACGTGAATTAGAACAAACTCCGCAGGATCAACGCCCGACTGACATAGATCCTTTGGTGCTCCGAAAATACAAGATCAGCGAACGCCAATTTTGGCGAGCCGTCCGATTCCTCTGCAGCCAGCGCCGCGAACTTAAAGAAAAGCTCGGAAACAGCAGACATTCTCTTAGCGAGCGCATCAACGCGCGTGAAAAGAGCGGGAGGGGCTAACGTGAGAATGGTAGCTCCAGTTGCTCAGGGCTCGGCTCGCTGGCCTCTTTCGTCTCTAGCTGAGACGGTGACCAGTGACCACGCCTCAGCAGCCTGCTATCGCCCGCTCAAACATATCGGGATTGTCGCGGTTGTTGTGGCGGAACTGAAATTCCGCGACGTAGAGCGGCATATATTTGGTACTCATCTTGTGGAACGTGCCGACAACACCACCTTGAAGATCGACCAGAAGCCCTCAATCGTGTTCGTGTGAACCGCGCCAACAACGTACTGGTCGATTTTGTGCTTCACGGATTGAAGCGGATATTCCTTCAAGCCCCAATAAACTTGGTGCTCATCGGTCGCCAGCAAGCTGACTTTGTTGGACACGACTTCGCGCACAAAGCTTTCGACGTTGCGCTTAGTGACATGATCGAGCACACGGGCAACGACGTTCCCCTTACGCGAAACCGCACCAATGATCGGCGTCTTGCCAGTCCCAGCGCCGCCGCTCTTGCCGGTCTTTTTATTCCAATGGCGATTATGGTCCTTGCCGCCGACCCAAGTTTCGTCAACCTCGACAATACCGCCAAGCTTTTCTTCTGGCGCGATCAGCGCGGCACGGATTTTGTGGCACATGGAATGGGCTGTCTCGTAGCTGCCGAAGCCCATCATGCGTTGAATTTGGAGGGCACTCATTCCCTTCTTGCTGGCGAGCATCAAATGGGCGACGCGAAACCAGTCGCGGAGCGGCTTCTTGGTGTTCTCGAAAATGGTCCCGGCGAGGCAAGAGAACCGATAGCCCTGCGGCGCGCACGCCCGGCACTGCCAATGGAAGGGCTTGTAGCTGGAGGCGTCGTACAGATCGACGTTGCCACAACGCGGACAGGCGACGCCCTGCGGCCAGCGGCGGGCGATCAGGTAATGAAAGCAGGCTTCGTCGTCACCAATCGGGAAACGCGTCTCGAATTGGGCCGTCGTCATCTGCGGAACTGGCTTAGGACGTTTTGCCATGGCGGCTATCCCTCAAACCTCAGCGTAGGAGGATATTGCCATGCCTGAGAGTTTTTGTCAAGTGGCAGATAATCGCCTCCTGGGACGCGACATGCGCATGATGCGGAAGCCGGTTGTTCCGAACAGATCATGCGCCACTCACAACCGACACTTTGCTAGGTGGGCGTTACCCACCCCTGCCTGTCCCAGTCCAGTGATGCACCTCACAGACCGGCCGTAGTACCGGTCCGCTGATGCCCGAAGCCGCCCAAGTGCGGATCGTAACTCCGCCCGCGGGCACCGCACTCGCTCCGTCTTCAGGCCTACCTCCGGAAGTCGTCCCTTAGTGAGCGAGATTCGGAGGGGAATGTAACTGAAATAGTGACTACTGTCAAGTGACGTCCTTAAAGGAGAGACGATGGTCGGAATTATCACCTGATTGCCGAGTTGCATTGAGCGTAGCCATGGTTTCCACGACCGTGCATCCTCCCCGCGCCCACTAACTAGCGACCGACGTCTCAAACAGCGTGATCTCGTCTGGTGTGAGGTCGAACAGGCGATAGACGATCGCGTCGATCTCGCGCTCGGCCTCTGCGATTTTGGCGTCTAGCTTGCGCACTTCGGTTACCTGACCGGCGAGGTACGTTTCCCATTCGCCGCGTTCTTTGATAGCGATTTCGGCATGAAAGAGCCGCTTTACCTCGGCGCGGAACGTAGTGAAGTCGAGCGTCCACCATTGCTCTAGCTTTCGTGATAGCCTCGCACGTTCGGGTGGCGCGAGATCGAGGATTCGATGGCGAACGGTCGATTGGATTTCAAGGCGATGCTTTGCAGAAGCCGTAGCTTGCTCGCCGAGCTTGCTTAAAGTTCGACGCTCGGCGGCGGCGATTTTGGGAACAGGCACCTTCTCCAAATACTGGACACGCATCTCATGGAAGCCGCCGCGCACCGCGGGCGAAATACTTGCAATGAAGGACCACGCCAACCGCGAGTTAAGGATGGCAAGAAGATCGAAAGTGGCATTTGGAATGAAATACGATTTGTCGTTGGAAAAGTAAGCCTCATTATCAAACGCAAAGCTTCGATTCTGGCAAAAATGTCCGTAGATAATCTTTGGCGTTGAGAAACTCGGCTGATATGCCAGTTGCGCCTGCTGTAATTCCCACCATTCCTGTTTGGTTGCGCGTTTCTCCAACTCCGCTTTAAATGGCATAAGCCAATCGCGGATCGCCGGATAATCGTTGACGTTAATCTTGCCTCTCGGCGTATTGATGAGAAAAAGTCCCTCAGATTCGACGCGCCAACGCTTAATGTTCTCGCCGCGCAAGAATGGCTTGAGTACTTTCGCCGACCTCTTGTCTCTTTTAACTAGAGCGTCGCGCGTTTTCTTGTCGATAATGAACGCTTCATTTAGTCCGGTTTTGATGCCGTAGAGCGGCGCGCCGTAGATCTCTCCCAATGTCTTCTTACCATTGACAATCTTGTCGCGTAGTCGTGCAACTTTATCTTCGTCGAACTGCCAGGAACTCGCGCCGAGCCGCGCGCGCGGCATGGCCGTGGCCTTGGCGGTGAACTCCGCATCAAGGTCCTTAGGCAGATCCCTGCCAATCTTGAGAAACGAAAGCGCACCTTCATCACCCGCCGCACCCTTATGAAGCGTGATAACGGCAGGATAGGTGGTCACGCCCTCGAACAATTGTAGATCGCCAAAATCGATCACCGCTTCAATTGCGACATTGTCGCCCAGGAATTTGCGCAAATTTTCACCTGAACCGGTGCGGAAGAACGTCGAGGACGAGATATAACCCAGCCGGCCGCCCGCTTTCAGCAAGCTCACGCCACGCTCGAAGAAATAGGCGTAAAGATCGGTGCGGTCATCTGCCACAACGTAGTGCTTTTCCAGATACGGCTTGACCGACTTGATCAACTCCATGCGCACATAGGGTGGGTTGCCAATGACGACGTCGAAGCCGCCTTGCTCAAACACGTCAGCGAATGCCGCGTGCCAGTCGAACGGCCTGTCGGTGAACGTGCGATCGTCGATCAGGCTGTTGCCGACCTTGATCGTTGCTTCGAGATTTTGCAGCCGATGCTTGTTCCGCGCCGTCTTGAGCCATAGGGCAAGCCGCGTAATTTCAACCGGCTCCGGGTTGAGATCAACACCGTAAAGATTTTTTGTGACAATTTCATCAAACGGATCGAAATCTACGGTTTCGCCAAGCTCGATAAGATGTGTTACCACGCGACGATACTCTCGGGCGAGCAAGTCAAAAGCTGCGACCAGAAAAGCGCCTGAACCGCAGGCGGGGTCAATGATGCGCAAGCCGCGCAATGAAATGGCATAATCACGCCAGAATGCGCGCTCGGCGCTTTTTTCACGTGCGCCAAATATTGGATCGCCATTCTTCGGCACCGCTCTCCCGTGCTCCACCAGCAGCACGTTGAAGCGCTCGGAGAGCGTCATGCCGATCGTTCGTTCGGTAAGAAAGCGGGTAACGATATCGGGCGTATAGATGACGCCCTCGCGCTTGCGCTTGGAGATTTTTGGCGGCGCCTCGGCACGGCTTTCCGCCCGTAACTTTTCAAGATCGGTGATTGATTGCTCAAAAATATGGCCGAGCAAGGTCACCGGAACTTCGCTTCTGTAGTCCCAATTGGCGAGACTCGCTAGCTGCTTAGTCAAGTCATCTGGCAACACCACGAGATCGGCGACCGCATCAGTCGCAAATAATCCGCCGTTGTAAGCCCAGATGCCGCGACCTTCGTTGCCGACGTCCACTTCATGGAAAAGCGCTTGAAAGTTTTTCCAATAAGGTTCCGGTCTGAATTCGTTACGAGCATTCGCCGCACGTTCAAGGAGCTTGTCCGGCAGGAGGTCAGTTCGTTCCGCAAACGATATGAACAGTATGCGATCAAGCGTTTTTTGTGCCACTTCGATTGCGGCCGCCATTGTTAGCTTGGCTCCATCAGCGGAATCGGTCAGGAACGCGATCAAGCGATCGCGTAGTCCTTTGTAATCCACGTAGAGGTCATCGGTAATGTCCTTGTAGACGTTGTCGGTTGTGCGCAGCAGCGCATCGGTGGCGCCACCCAGCAGACGTACCGAGGACAGGAGAAGCCACAGCCGCTCAAGTTCATGTGGATCATCGAGCTTGGTGAGATCAAATAGCTCATAGGCATCGCGGCCCCGCCCAAAACCGTAGAGTCTGACCTCGACGCAATTAGAAACAAGCACCCAGCGGCAACCTGGTGCGTCGATAGCGTAGTTCCACGCTTGTTGTACCGGGCTGTACCCGCGTCCCGGCATGATGGCGTCGAGGTCGGATGTATCCGGCCCTTTCAGTTCGAAAGGAGCGACGATCTCGGAGGCCCCGTCTACCCCACCGAACCGGCCGAGCGCGACATCGACCGCGCCTCGCCGAATCGGATGCTCAAACGCCAGCGTGTATGTCCCGTCCGGATCGAAATGTGTGTAGCCGAGAATTTCGCGAAGTACCTTCTCATAAAATAAATTGCGGACTGCAGTTTCCTTTTTCTTGGCAAATTTGATGCTTGCTGCGGTCTTCGCGTATGATTTGGCGGCTTCGAGCTGCTGCGCCGAGAAATCGAACGTGAACTGGTTCTGCGCGTCGGCAACCACTTTGTAACTGAGCAACGGAACGCGCAGCGTACGGCCAACACCCGAACGACCGGGTTTGCCGCCCCGTCCGCCATCACCGAGATCGATGCCTGCCGCCGCGAAAAGGTCCATGTGTACTGCCCAACTTATTTCGGCAACCACCCCAGGTCGAGATTTGAAAGCAGGAAACCAACAGAATTCCGCACGCTAAGCCGATGCGATAGACTTTTCGCCGGCATAATCTCGCCTTCTTGCCGCCGACCCCCAAGGTTCCGTAGATTTCTCGTCGTCGAATCTGTTTAATTGCGGAAGTCATGGCCGCTCGACAAGTCGAACATTTCGAATCTGGCGCTCAGCCCGATTTATTCGGCGCCGAGCGCACGCCCGCCTATCGTCCGGACCCTGACAAGGTACGGCGGCGGCTCGAAAAAATTCTCGCCGAAGCCCGCGCGGCGCAGAAATTGCCATGGGAACCGACGACGGTTTCGCTCTATCGCACCATCTTCCCGCAGATGACCAATTGGCTGCCGGAAGAAGAAGGCGCGCAATTGCGTTTTGAATTCGAGACGGAACTGGCGCGGCTGGAAGCCGCATAATTTTTCTCCCGGATTTCGCTGTCCGCCTTCGCACGAGGCTTCGGCGGACAGGCCGCTCCATCCAGGTTACGGGGCGCCTGCTGGACCGCGCTCGGGCGGCCACAAGGGCCACCCCTACACGCCGCGACCCGGATTTCGCGGAGCCTGTCGTCGGGCCGGCCTTCAGCCCGCCATCACAAAGAAATACGTCACCGCCGCAAACACCGGCATCAGCACCGTGAACGACCAGACCATGTAGCCGAAGAAGCTCGGCATTTTGATGCCGCGCTCGCAGGCGATGGCGTAGATCATGAAATTCGGCGCGTTGCCGATATAGGTGAGAGCGCCCATATAGACCGCGCCCATCGACAGCGCGGCGAGCGTGGACGCCAGCGTCGTCATCAGTTCGGCCGCGTTGCCGCCCGCGAGCTTGAAGAAGACGAGATAGGTCGGTGCATTGTCGAGGATTGCCGAGAGCAGCCCGGTGAGCCAGAAATAGGCGACCTGGTGCGGGCTGCCGTTCGGCCCCGTGACCATGACGAGAAGCCAGCCGAACGCACCGTCGCGGCCGGCGTCGAGCATCGCCAGAACCGGCGTGGCGCAGACGAAGATGGCGGCGAACAAAAGCGCGACTTCGAGGATCGGCTCCCAGGAGAACCCGTTGTCGGCGCGGTGCTCTTTGGGCGTCAGCGACAGCGAGGCGAGCGCGGTGAGCAGCAAGACCCCGTCGCGCGCGAGATCCTGCAGCGTAAGCGACGTGCCGTAAATCTTGAAGGTGACGCCCGGCGACCACAGCGCCGAACCGATGACGGCGGCGATGATGACCGCAAGCAGCGGCAGATTGACGATGCCGTGCACGGCGAGCGGCTCGCGCGGCGCGCCGTCGCCGAGCGCGACGACGCGGCGGTCCTTTTGGTAAAGCCAAAGCTCGACAATTATAAAGACCGCGAACACGCAGCCGGCGGTAAAGGCCGTCGGCAGCCACAGGTTTTGCGCCGGCCAGAAGAAATCGACGCCGTTGAGAAAGCCGATGAACAGCGGCGGGTCGCCGAGCGGCGACAGCGCGCCGCCGATATTGCCGACGAGGAAAATGAAGAACACGACGACATGAACATTGTGCCGCCGCCCCGCATTGGCCCGCAGCAGCGGCCGGATCAGGATCATGGCCGCGCCGGTGGTGCCGACGATGCTGGCGATCAGCGTGCCGAAGAGAAGAAGCGCCGCATTGACGAGCGGGGTGCCGCGCAGCGTGCCGGAAACCATGATGCCGCCGGCCACGACATAGAGCGCGAACAGGATGGCGATGAAGCCGAGATAATCGCCGAGAAGGGCATGGGCCAGGGCGCCGAGCGCGATGTCGGTGCCGCGCAAGGCCGCAAGCGGCACCAGCGTCAGCGCCGCCCAGACGAAAGCAAACTTGCCATAGTGGCGATGCCAGATGCGCGCGAAGGCGAGCGGCCCAAGCGCTATGGTGAGGAGAATGCCGGCGAACGGCAATTCCCACGCCCACGACAGGCTCGCGCCGTCAAGAGCGGCGGCGTGAGCCGCGCCCGGCAGCAAGACCACGGCCAAGATTGCAACGATGAGCGGGAAGACGAGACGCAACGGCATAAATTCCACTTTGCCAGGATGCGCGGGCAATTGCATTATGGGCACCGAATAATAGACGCAAAATTCCGGGGAGGACTTAAACGTGACCGCTCATCGCTTTCTCAATCCGTCGACCATGCCCTCGACGCGAGGCTACACGCATGTGGTCGAGACGCACAGTCCTAGCCGCACCATCTATATTTCCGGGCAACTCGGCATGACGCCGGACGGCAAATTTGCCGGCAGCCCGGGCGACTTCCGCGCCCAGGCCGAGCAGTGCTTTGAGAACCTCAAGCTCGCGCTCGCCGAAGCCGGGGCGACGTTCGAGCACGTGGTGAAGATGACGGCGTTCTTTACCGATATGGCGCACCTGCCGATCTACTTCGAAGTGCGCGACAGCTACGTGAACACTAAGGCGCCGCCGGCCTCGACCGCCATTCAAATCGCAAAGCTCGCGCGCGAGCCGGCCTTGTTCGAGATCGAAGCGACCGCGGTGGTGCCGGCGTAGCAGCCGCCATTCGGCGAACCGGGCTTGGCCTTCTCAAGGCGTAGGTGCCGCTAGTGCGCGTCCGCCCGGCGTTGCGCGGCGTGGCCGCGCGGCGCCGCCGGCAGCGACGGCGGAGCGGCGAACGGATTGCTGAACAGCCGGGCGAAGAAATTCTGGCCGAACGCGCCGTTGCCGAACGCGGAATCGGGCATGGCAAGAAGCTCGCGGCGGATGGTATTGTCTTTGCGCTCGATGGCAATGTCGGCAACCTTGCGCTGGTCGCCTTTGAGGATCGCCAGCAAGTCCTTGTCGCGGCCGTAGATGTCGTCGCGAAATTGCAGCTTGCCGGCGTCGTCCACAAAAGCCGTCTGATAGGTCAGATGGACGGGGATGAAGGCCGGAAACTTGATGTCCATTTCATTGCTGCCGAACATTCTGCGGATGCGCTCGGCCGTGTAGCCCTCACCCGGGCGCGCGATCGCCAGCAATATTTCGGCATATTTCGCCGGGTCCTCCACCCGCATGCAGCCGTGGCTGGCGGCGCGCATGGTATTGGCGAACAGGTATTTCTGGTTGGAGTCGTGCTGATAGACCAAGAACTTGTTCGGGAAATTGAAGCGGATCTGTCCGAGCGCGTTGTTTGGTCCCGGCGGCTGCGAGACGTGGATGGTGCCGTCGGGATTGCGGCTGACGTTCAACCCCATCCGCTGCAGGATGGTGGAGTCCTGGCGCAAGAGCGGCACATATTCCTTGGCGACGATCGACGGCGGCACGTTCCAGGTCGGGTTGATCGTGATGTATTTCATCTCGGCGCTCATGATCGGCGTCGGCGTGTCGGGCTTGCCGTCGACGATCTTGGTGGCCCAATCGAGCTTGCCGTCGTCAATGACGCGCAACGTGAAATCGGGAATATTGACGATCACATAGGTCTTGCCGAGGTCGCGCGGCATCCAGCGCCAGCGTTCCATATTGGCGATGATGATATCGGCCGCCCGATCCGGCCTGTTGCCGTTGAGCGCATCGATCGTCGCCGGTGCGAGCGTGCCGCTCTCTTGTAGCCCGCGCTGGTGCTGAAATTTCTTCACGGCGTCGGCCAGCGTCTTGTCGTAGGTGTTGCCGTCGCCGGCGATGCCGAGCCGCGCGCGCAATTGCGGCACGCGATCGTCCTTGGCGCCGAGTTTCGGCGCCGGACCATCCGGAATTGCGGCCTGGGCATTGTCGTTGCCGGCGCGGATTTCGGCGAGCTTCCTCTTGAGCGCCAGATAGGCTGGATCGTGCGGCTCGTAGGCGGCGAGCGCTTCGGAGACATCGGTCGCCGCCACCATGGCGCCCAGGACATCGGCGGGATCTGCCGCTTTCTGATCGTAGGAAATGTCGCCGCTCACGCGCGTCCAGTGCACGCGCCCGATGCTGGCGTGATGCGCGTAGGTCACGACGGACGCCGTCAATCTGATCTCGGCTTGCGCCAGCGCCGCGGGATCGGTGACGCCGGCAAAATCCGGAACGGGATAGTCGGCAGGATCGAGCCCGTCGGCATCGACATGGCCGAGATAGGTGATCGCTGATTGCGCGCGCGCATTCGGGCGGCCGTCGGTGAGCCACAGCGGCGCGTAATCGCGGCCCGAATAGAACGCATCGACGACCGTTCGATCCTGCGTAGTGTCGAAGGCGGCGTCGAATTTCCCGCTGGCGAGATCGTGCAATTGCGCGGCGATCGGCGCGTCGGGACCGGCGACCGCGTCAGGCGCCGCAGCGGCTGGCGCGGCGGCCGATGGGGCCGGCGCGGCGCCGGTATCGGCCGGCGCGGTGACAGCGTCCGGCGCAACGACGGCCGTATCGATTTTTCCAGCTTCCGCCGAACTGGCGCGTGCGCCGCCGGGCGCGCCCGACAACAGGAGGATAATGGCGGCCGGGACCAGGAACCGATCGATGCTGACCGCTGTCATTGACAATCCTCGTTCGGGGCAGATGCCCGAATTAGGCCGTACCGGATTGCAGGGAGAGAGCGCAAATCTCAAACTCAAAGGTAAGCGGATGCTACCCGCGCCGGCTCGAACCTAGCATGGCCTTAGCGGCGCGCGAGAACAATAAGGACCAGCCCGACGAGTGCCGTGACGCCGCCGTAATAGATCCATCGGCTTTGGCTGATCATGAAGCTTTCGGCGGGCCAGCGGATGATGCCCGCGCCCTGACAGGCCCACAGAACGCCCATCGACAGAAGCGCGGCACCGATGAATGTCAGCAGTGTTTTCATTTTTTGTCCCCCGGCTTCCGCAAATGATTTTAGTGCGCGGCATCCCAATTGTCAGCGGCGTGCGCCTCGACATGCAGCGGCACTGCTAAGGAATAGGCCGGCATCGGTGCTTCGATCATCACCGCGGTAACGACCGGCAGCGTCTTCTCGACTTCGGCGTCCGGCACTTCAAAGACCAGTTCGTCGTGCACCTGCAGCAGCATGCGGCCGGAGAGTTTTTTCTTCGCCAACGCCGCATCCATGCGGATCATGGCGCGACGGATGATGTCGGCCGCGGTGCCTTGCAGCCGCGCATTGATCGCGGCGCGCTCATTGAAGGCGCGAAGCGAGGGATTGGAGGCAGCGATATCGGGGTAATGGCACTTGCGGCCGAGCAGCGTCTCGACATAGCCGTGCTTCTTCGCGAACGCCTTGGTCTCCTCCATGTAGTCGCGAATACCCGGGAAGCGCTCGAAATATTTCCTGATATAGGCGCCGGCCTCCTCGCGCCCGATGCCGAGCTGATTGGCGAGACCGAACGCGGAAATGCCGTAGATGATGCCGAAATTGATCGCCTTGGCGCGGCGGCGCACTTCGGCCGGCATGGCCTTCACCGGCACGCCGAACATTTCGCTCGCCGTCAGGGCGTGAATGTCGAGGCCGTCGCGAAACGCGTTGCGCAATTGCGCGATGCCGGCGATCTCGGCGAGCAGCCGCAATTCGATCTGCGAGTAATCGGCGGAGACGAGCTTGTGGCCGGCATCGGCGATGAAGGCCTTGCGGATCTTGCGGCCGTCGTCGGTGCGGACCGGAATATTTTGCAGGTTCGGCTCCGACGACGACAGCCGGCCGGTCGTCGTCGCTGCAAGCGCGTAGCTCGTGTGCACGCGATGCGTCGTCGGATTGATGTAACCCGGCAGCGCGTCGGTATAGGTCGATTTGAGTTTCGACACCTGCCGCCAGTCGAGAATCTTTTGCGGCAATTCGTGACCGAGCTCGGCCAGTTCTTCGAGCTGGCGCGCGCCGGTCGACCATTGGCCGGTCTTGGTCTTGGTGCCACCCGGCAATTGCATCTTGCCGAACAGGATGTCGCCGATCTGCTTCGGCGAGCCGACATTGACCGGCTCGCCGGCAAGCTTGTTGATCTCAGCCTCGAGGCCGGCGGCTTCCTGCGCGAATTCGCCGGAGAGCCGCGACAGGATTTGCCGGTCGATCGAAATGCCGCGCCGCTCCATTTGCGCGAGCACGCGCAGCAGCGGGCGCTCCAGCGTTTCGTAGACGGTCAACATGTGCTCGGCGGCAAGACGCGGCTTGAGTACCTGCCATAGCCGCAGCGTCACGTCGGCATCCTCGGCGGCGTATTCGGTCGCCTTGGTGATGTCGACGCAGGCGAAAGCGACCTTGTTCTTGCCGGCCTTGGTGATTTCGTTGAGGTCGATTGTCTGGTGATTGAAATAGCGCTGCGCCAGCGTATCGATGCCGTGATCGGAGCGCCCGGCATCGATGACATAAGACATCAGCATGATGTCGTCGTAGGACGCGATCTCGATGCCGCGCAGCGCGAAAATCTGAACGTCGAATTTCACATTGTCGCCGATCTTAAGCACGCCGGAATCATCGAGGAGCGGCTTCAGCACGGCGAGCGCGGCGGCCTCGTCGATCTGATCGGGCGCGCGGCCGCCTTCGAACAATCCGCCACCGCTGCCGTCGCCGCCCTGGCGATGCGAGAGCGGCACGTAGCAGGCTTCGTTCGGCGCGAGCGCGAGCGAAAAGCCGCACAATTGCGCCTGCATCGGATCGAGAGCGCTGGTCTGTGTGTCGAGTGCGACAAAGCCTAAATCGCGGGCGCGCTCGATCCAGACGCGCAGGCGATCGAGCGTGCGCACGGTCTCATATCCGGAGCGATCGAATTTTTGCTTGTGCGCGATATCGAGCCGCGCCGCGGCGAGCGCTTGCGGGGTGAGCGGGCTCGTCTCTTCGCCTCTCACTCGCCGTGCGTCCGCCGGCTGTGCCGGGCGACCGAGAGGAAGCTGCGTCGGCGCGGTGCCCGTGCCCGTCCCTTTGCTTTTACCCGGTTCGGCTCTGCCGGCCGAACTACCTTCTCCCGAGGCGGAAGAAGGTTGAGGCTTTCCGCTCGCAGCAAAGTTCGCGTCGGGCTCGATTGCATTGACGTCGATATCGGCGAATTCCGCCACGCGCCGTGTCAGCGAGCTGAACTCCATCGCCTTGAGAAACGCGATCAGGCGCTTATGATCGGGCTCGTGCACCGCGAGGTCGCCGATCGGCACGTCGAGCTTCACCTTGTCGTCGAGCGTGACGAGTTTTTTCGATAACCGCGCCTTGTCGGCATTGTCGATCAAAGTCTGCCGGCGCTTGTCCTGTTTGATCTCCCCGGCCCGCGCAAGCAGCGTTTCAAGGTCGCCGTATTCGCCGATGAGCTGCGCCGCGGTCTTCACGCCGATGCCGGGCACACCCGGCACGTTGTCGGTGGAGTCTCCGATCAGCGCCTGCACCTCGATGACCTTGTCCGGCGGCACGCCGAATTTCTCGATGACTTCGGCGCGGCCGATCTTTTTGTCCTTCATCGTATCGAACATGATGACGCTGTCGTTGACGAGCTGCATCAAATCCTTGTCCGACGAAACGATGGTGGATGTGGCGCCTGCCTCGCAAGCCTGGCGCACATAGGTCGCGATCAGATCGTCGGCTTCAAATCCCGCCTGTTCCAGGGACGGCAGATCGAAGGCGAGGACCGCGTCGCGGATCAAGCCGAATTGCGGGCGCAGATCGTCGGGCGGGTCCGGCCGGTGCGCCTTGTAGTCGGGATACATTTCCGTGCGGAACGTCTGCTCGGAGAGATCGAACACCACGGCGAGATGGGTGGGCTTCTCCTCCGGCTTCATGTCGCGCAAAAGCTTCCACAGCATGTTGCAGAAGCCGAACACGGCGTTGAGCTGCAAGCCGTCGGATTTGCGGTTGATCGGCGGCAGCGCATGATAGGCGCGGAAAATGTAAGACGAGCCGTCGACCAGGAAAAGGTGATCGCCCTTCTTTAATGGCTTGACGGCCGGACTGGCGGCGGCTTGCGGCTTTTGCGCTTTTTGTGGCGATTTTTGTGCTGTGGGCATGATGGCCGTTAATATAAGAGTTTGATGTCATTCCGGAAGCCGTGAAACGGCTATCCGGAATCCATAATCACAGCCTGTGCAGAACTCGCGCTGAGGGCCAGCTTCGGATGTTAGTGACTATGGATTCCGGGTTCGCGGACTTTGTCCGCGCCCCGGAATGACGGAGCCTGAGACTGTGGATTTTTCCCCGCTTCCGATCGACGCTGTACTGCCGGAGTTGACTGGAGCCTTGCGCGCGAACAATTCGGCCGTGCTGGTAGCGCCGCCGGGGGCCGGCAAAACCACGAAAGTGCCGCTGGTTCTCGCCAGCGAGGACTGGGCCAAAGACCGGCGCATCCTCGTACTGGAACCGCGCCGGCTCGCCGCGCGCGCGGCGGCGGAGCGCATGGCGTGGACGCTGGGCGAGCGTGTCGGCGAGACGGTGGGCCTGCGGGTACGGTTCGGCTCGAAAATTTCGCGCAAGACCCGCATCGAAATCATCACCGAGGGCATTTTTACCCGGCTCATCCTCGACGATCCGATGCTCGAGGGCATCGTCGCGGTGCTGTTCGACGAATTTCACGAGCGCTCGCTCGACGCCGATCTCGGCCTTGCGCTCGCCCGCGACGTGCAGCAAGGGCTGCGCGAGGACCTTCGCATTCTGGTGATGTCGGCGACCATCGACGGCGCCCGCGTTGCCGAACTGCTGGGCAATGCGCCGGTGATCGAAAGCGAAGGCCGCGCCTTTCCGGTCGAGACGCGTTACGCCGGCCGCGATGCGGGGATGATCGAGCCGCAAATGGCCGACGCCATCGCCCGCGCGATGCGCGCCGAGCCGGGTTCGCTGCTCGCATTTTTGCCCGGCGCTGGCGAAATCCGCCGCACGCAGACGCAGCTCGAAAATCGCACCGACGCCTCGACCGACGTGGTCGCGCTCTACGGCGCGCTTGCGGGCGACGAACAGGATCGCGCCATCCTCCCGGCTCCGCCCGGCCGCCGCAAAATCGTGCTGGCGACCTCGATCGCCGAAACCTCGATCACGATCGAAGGCGTGCGCATCGTCGTCGACTCGGGGCTGGCGCGGGTGCCGCGCTACGAGCCCGACGTGGGCGTGACGCGGCTCGAAACCGTGCGCGTCTCACGCGCCGCCGCCGACCAGCGCCGCGGCCGCGCCGGCCGCACCGAGCCCGGCGTTTGCTACCGGCTCTGGGACGAGCCGCAAACAGCGGCGCTGGAGGCTTACGCGCGGCCGGAAATCCTTGCCGCCGATCTCGCCTCCTTCGCGCTCGATCTCGCCGCCTGGGGCGCGGCGCCGGAGAAGCTCGCCTTCCTCGATCCGCCGCCGCGTCCCGCCTTCGCCGAAGCGCAAACACTGCTCGCCGAACTCGGCGCCATCGACGGCGACGGCCGCATCACAGAAGAAGGCCGCCGCCTGCGCCAGCTCCCGTTGCCGCCGCGGCTTGCGCGCATGGTGATCGACGCGGGCGCGCAAGGCGGCGCATTGCAAGCCGCCGAACTCGCCGCGCTGATCGGCGAGCGCGGCTTGGGAGGCGACGATGTCGATCTGCGCGAGCGTCTTAATGCGCTGCGCCGTGACCGTTCGAACCGTGGGCGCGATGCGCGCAGCATGGCGCAGCGTTGGGCGGAAATTGGAACTGCTCCCTCCCCCCTTGTGGGGGAGGGTCGGGGTGG
>Ga0207416_1000257_pt1 | contig 96530 bp, 94 predicted proteins | sample PaiPotPPM11metaG_FD_184107 | JGI IMG/M metagenome (GOLD analysis project Ga0207416, IMG submission 184107) | Iron sulfur acid spring bacterial and archeal communities from Banff, Canada, to study Microbial Dark Matter (Phase II) - Paint Pots PPM... ... | reverse complement strand
GTATCGCCGCGACCAGCACGAGACTATTCATCGCAAATGGTGCCACCAATACCGTGATGGCGCGGGATGCATCTGGCGCTCCGTTGTGGACAACGAGCGCCGGTTCGTGGCCTTACGCCATCGTGCTTTCAAAGGACGAGAACACGCTGTATGTCAGCAATTGGACATCGGCTTCGGTATCCGTGATCGATGCCAAGAGCGGTACCGTCAAGAGCACGATAGCGGTTGGCAGTCATCCAAACGCGGAACTGCTTTCTTCAGACGGCTCACGGCTCTTCGTGGCCTGCGCAAACGATGACAGCGTCAAAGTGATCGATACCGCTCGCGCCGCGGTCGTCGCAACCATCGACGCCGGTATCTTTGCACAAGCGCCTCCCGGCGCTATTCCAGACGGACTTGCCCAGTCGTCCGACGGAACGATACTCTTCGTCGCCGATGCTGGTGAAAACGCGGTCGTGGCCGTTGATCTCTCGGCGACACAGCTTACAGTGTTTGGAGCTGTTCCCACAGGTTGGTTCCCGACTGACGTGGTCGCAACGCGTAATGGGCGAGAGTTGTTTGTGCTCGACGGCAAGGGCGTGTCGGGACACGCCAATCCTACATTCATCCACACTGATACCGTGAAGAAAGCCAGCCCCGACGACTACAAATACTATGCCGCGAACACCGCAGGCGACATTGAGATGCTCAACGTCCCCGACCGGGCGGCCCTAGCCGCCGGCCTGAGCGCGGTGCGCTGGAATGCGGCATACTCACCAAAAACTAACTTCTCGCGCATGTCCCCTGAAGGTTTGCACGTCATCTACATTATCAAAGAGAACCGCACGTATGATGAAGTGCTCGGCGATGACCCGCGCGGCAACGGCGACGCACACCTGGCGATCTTCGGCCGGCGCATTACGCCCAACATCCACAAGCTTGTGCACGACTTCGTGCTGCTGGACAACTTTGACACCGATGCGGCGGTGAGCGCTGACGGGCACAACTGGAGCACCGCAGCATACGCGAGCGATTACGTCGACAAGCTATGGCCTCAAACGTATTCGGGTCGTCGCAGGGCCGCAGGGCGCGTCGTCTACGATTACGAGCAAGCCGGCGCTGCGAGTCCGCCGGGCGGCTATCTATGGGACGATGCACGAAAATACGGCGTCAGCTTCCGAGACTATGGCGAGTTCGTGACGCAAGCAAAAGACGGTCATTCCGTTGCTTCGGTTCCATCGCTCGCTGGTTTGATCGATCAGCAATACCGAGGCTTTGACTTGAGCTACTCGGATAAAGACAGGGTGACGGAGTGGCTGCGCGAGTTCGATGGTTTCGTTGCCCATCACAACTTGCCGTCGCTTGAGATCGTTCGCCTACCCAACGACCACACGTCGGGTACAAGGCCAGGTGCTAAGACTCCCTATGCGATGCTCGCCGACAACGACTACGCGCTCGGCCGTCTCGTAGAAGCTATAAGTCACAGTCCCTATTGGCGTGACACGATTATCTTTTGCGTCGAGGATGATGCGCAAGCCGGTCCGGATCATGTGAGCGACCACCGAGCCGAAGTCGTTGTTGTCGGCGCTCGAATCAGACGTGGATTCATCGACCACACCCACTACACGACCTCAAGCGTGCTCCGCACGATCGAAGAGATCTTAGGGCTGCCGGCGATGAGTCAATATGACGCGGGCGCAGCGACCATGTTCAAGCTGCAATCGGATGAGGCCAGCACGAAACCCTGGACGGCCGTGAAACCGCTCGTCAACCTCGATGACGTCAACCCGCCGAATCCTGACGGCAGGGCATCACAGGCGCTAAACCTTGACGAAGCCGACGCCGCAGATCCGGCAACGCTCAACGCAATTTTGTGGCGGTACGCAATGAAGCATCAGCGCTAACAACCGCGTAGCAACGGAGCTTTAGATCCGTTCGTTCTTCAGGTCTCGCCGTCGTAGTAGTCGAGCGCGGGTTCAGTGCGCAGGATCAGCCGATTGCGCGAGCCGATGAGCACCTTCTTCGAATCGGGATAGTACGCAACTGACTTTGGATCTTCCATCCCGAGCATGAACACGCGGCAGGGCTTGTCGCTTTTATTTATGACTTCGTGGGTGCCGGTGTCGCCGATTGGAAACGCTATGACGTCGCCTTGGCGGCAAGTATATTCCCCGCGCAGGGTGCGGATGACCGCCTCGCCTTCCCACACTATGAACATCTCCTCTTCCATATCCTCAGCGTGGAACGGGCACAACCGTTTTCCCGGTGGTAACGTCGTGATCTGATAGCCAAGCTTGCGCGCCCCAATAAGCAGCCCGATCTCCTCGTAGATGCCTTGGTAGCGACCTTTGCCTTCTGAGAAGCGTTCTGAAATGTAGAGCTCGTCGAGGTTGATGCGGTTCACGTACACGTCACTGCGTGCTTGCAGACAATCACCGATGATGGCGTCCGCGTTGCCGAAGATGCAAGCTCCGTCTCCGACCAGCAGCACTTCCAACCGCAATGCCCAAATTTGACGCAGCGAGAGCACGGCTTTGCCGGGATCGATAAGCTTTTCGTCTGGCGGCAGCCGAACGGCCCCGGCTGGATCGCCCCACAATGCGTCACCGAGGATCGCCGCTTTATTGCCGCGCATGTACAACGCGATCTCGCCCGGCGTCTTACCGCCATCGAGTTCGATCACCTGAATCCCCGCGGCGAGCGCCTCATCACCTTTGATCGTCCGATCGACGGGACCGCTCAGCAACGCCGCTTCCCTCTCGCCACAAGCAATCTTTGCCCCCGTGATCTCGACAAGATCGCGCGCTCGTCGTTCGTGATCACGGTTGGTGATCACGATCCACGCGACGCCGCCATGCTGCTTTAAATAGGCGATGTCGTTGTCCGTAGCGGCCAGCGGATCAACGACGATATTGCCATCCTGCCGTTCGAGAAAAAACGAATTGAAGTACATGTTTCGGTCAGGCTGCCACACGGACCACATGGCCATGCCCGGAAGAGAGAGTTTCTGCATCAATAGGTTCCTTTACGCTTGCTTGTGTACGACCAAATCAATAGCTTTGAGCAGCGCGTCGGGTTCAAACGGCTTGAGGACGCTGCCGTTGCCGATGCGATCCATCTCTGCTTTCATCTCAGGCTCGACGCTGCGCGCGGTAACGAAGAGAAATGGAATGGCGGCGAGGCTCGGACTCGCTCGCAGTGCGCCGCACAACGCAAGACCATCCATCCCGGGCATGAGTACATCAGACACCACGACGTCAACGGGCAATGCATGGAGCTGCTCGAGCGCTTCGTCACCGTCGCGGCACTCCACAACATAGTGACCGGCGAACCTCAAGTATTCGCAAAGCACGGAGCGCAGCGTCGGCTCGTCATCCACCAACAGGACAGTGGCCATCAGCGGTTCTCGAGAGCGGGTTCGACTGATGCCGGAGCCGCCGCCAGCGGATATTCAATGATAACCGTCGTTCCATGGCCTACTTCGCTTGCCACTGAGATCGAACCATGCATCAGCTCAACCAAGCGCGCGACGATAGCAAGTCCAAGTCCCGCGCCGGGGGCGCGCGCAGCTGTCAACGGCGCACGGTAAAATCGCTCGAAGATGTGGGCCAGATCTGACTTGGGGATGCCGGCGCCAGTATCGCTCACGATGAGCCGTGCGTTTTGGGTATCGTGCTCAACCGTGACATCGACCCGTCCTGATGGCGGCGTGAACTTTCGCGCGTTGCTCACGAGATTGTCAATAACGCTGCGCAACGCCTCTTCATCGCCCATGACAAATACAGAACCTTCATCCAGATGCATTTCGACATGCGGGCCTGCGTCACCGAAGCGTTGGACCGCCTCGATCTCTCGCCGAACGATCGCGCCGACATCGATCGTATGCTCCGCAAGCGAGGCTTCAGGTGCTTCGATCTTCGTAATCTTCAGCAGGTCGTCGACAAGATGTGCAAGTCGCTTAGTTTCTTGGTCGAGAATTTCAAAGAGTCGCCGGTCATCTGACGCTACGCTGTCGCGCTGCCCAAGTTTGTCCAAGAGCAGCGCCGCCAGGGTGCGCAACGTTGTCACAGGCGTGCGCAACTCGTGACTCGCGGTACCGATGAAGTCCGCGCGCGCCTGTGTTTCTCGCTCGAGACGCCTGGTCGTTTCGAGGAGCTGGTCGATGAGTCCGCGGCGATCCGTCACGTCGCGTGACACCGCGATGAGAGCGTCGGAACCTTCAAGAGCGTGACGTGTGAACGTCACGCCTGCGACATATTGGGTTCCGTCGGCGCGATGGCGCTCCATTTCGCGGTAGACGAAACCCGTGGCGCTGACGCCTGCGCGGATATCCGACAGTTGCTGCTCCGAAATGCCGATCGCTAGTATGTCGGAAATCTGGCGTCCGATGAGTTCGTGCGGCATACGTTGCAGCTCTTTGCACAGAGCTGCATTGACGTAGCGAACGAATCCGCTGGCACCGACAGCCATGACGCCTTCGTGCACCGATTCAACCACGATGGCGAGTCGCCGGGATTCTTCTAAACTCGCCTCCAGCTGCGTCGTGCGCGCGGCAACTCGTGACTCAAGCTCTTCATTGAGAGCTTGCACCCGGCGGTTGATGTTTCCGACAACCTCCATCGGTAGCGCGATCGATAGCACGAGCGCCAACCAGCCGAGGAAGAACCACCACGGATTGAGTGCAACCCGCTGGGGCGGCAAGAGGGTAAGGGTCAGCACCTGGTCGGCAAACGGGATTGCGAATATCTGGCTGTTTCGCTGGCTTGCCGGCAGGCGCGGCGGCGCTTGCAGCCAGCGTCCTCGTCCATCGCTGAGAGCAAATGGTGCTGAAGAACCATTGTCGATGTCCGCGAGGATAAGGTCGCGCGCATCCAGATGCTCGACGATGCTACCGAGTTCGTGATTGCGTCGCACGACTCGCGTCGCCAAGTAAAAGCGACCGCGTGAGATATCGGAAGCGTTTGATGCTGAAGGTCTCGGCACGATGTCCGAAACCGAGGTCGCGCGACTCAGCGCAGCGTCAAAGAGCGCCAGCTCAACCGCCTGGACCTGATCGGGCGAGGCACGCGCTGATGGTTTGTTTGGCGGTACGCCGATGCTTCTGGCGCCGCTGGATTCGATGTGTGCGACGTGCACGTCATCCGGGTTGAAGAAATCGATTGCGCGCAGGGCAGGATCTTGGCGCATTCCGGCGCGCGCCGCCTTCTCGAAGGCTGGCGTGGAGAAACCATTCCCTTCCATCGCCATGCGTGCCGCAAGGCCCTCAATGGCCGCGACACGGTCACCGAGGCGCCGCCGTTCACGCTCGACGATCGCTGAGCCACGCTGTCGCACGTCACTTGCCGACACGGTCTCTTGGTATGCGCTCACCGTGCGGAAAAATGCAAACGCAACAAGTGCCAGGACGACTGCGATGAGGAACTGCGAGAAACGAACGCTCATGTTACCGCCGTCGAACGTATGCGCCAGTGGCTGGACCGAAAGGAGTGGTCTAAGCGGCTTGTTCGGACAGCTTCGACTTTCACGGAACGAATCATGCGCGTGGCACCTGCGGGGTCAAAGGTCCTGCGGCAGAATCTCCGTCCTTGATGCTTTTGAGGCGGGAGCCGAGACAGGCGCATGTCGAACTTTGAAAAGTATGGCTGTTCGCGCACAACCGAAAGTGAATCAACCTATCACTCTTCGTTTTGAAGAGGGCGTTGGCCCGGAGCGCGGCGGCCCACCACTCGGACTCTGGCAGTCCTCCATCCCTTCGCAGCCGGCAATCGAAGGCACCTTCCCCAAACCGATCATCGCTCAAGGCGTTGCAGCATTCCAGCGCGGCAAAGTTCGCTCGCTCAACTTGCGGCGCGCCGATATCGTCGCAACCGTTGCCGACACAGAAACCCACACGACGACATTGACGCGCGACACGTCGCGTCCGCCGCTCGGCATGCGCTGCAACTGCACATGTCGGTATGGTTACGACTGCAAGCATGCAGTCGCTGCACTTTCCATGCTCGCTGAACTCGCTGCGCAAGTTGCAGAACCTGTAGCCGACGGCGTAGCCGGACCCGTCGTTGCCCCCGCGCCGGTTCAAGGCAATGGTGTCGCGGGCGCTGCGCACGGCTCCAATGGTTCGGCGACGGCCACCGCAAGCCCAAATGGCCGCGCAGCCACTGCGGAGCTGAGCGATCTGCTCGACCTCCTTTCGCCGCACCACGAAACGCTCGCGCCGCGTCGCAGGTTGTGGGTTGTGGTCGGCTTTGATGAGCGGCTTGGGGTTTTCTATGCGCGCTTGTGCCTCGACGCGCCAAAACTCCACGGCGTCAGCCGCACGCACGGTGATCTGCAGCAGCTCTACCGCACGACACGGCAGGCGAATCTCACGGGCGAGGAGTGGGACCGCTACGATGGCGCGCTGCTGTCCGACGCCACGCTGGGTTCGATGTTCGGCACGCCCGCCGACTACGCGCTCGCGCGGCCATCGAGCGAACACACGCAGCGGCTCAGCAACAATTTTGCGCAGCTCTTGCTGCGGCTCATTTCGCATCCACGGGTGCGCTACGACGATCACCTCGGGTCGCATCCGGAAACCATGCCGCTGGTCAAGATCGTGCTGTCGCCGTTGCACCTGCGCTTGGCGGGTGAGCGCGACGCGGACGGCGATCTAAAACTATCAGGAGTCTTCGTGCGCCCTGATGGCTCAACCGTAGAATGCGCAGCGGTGCGGATCATCGACGGCATGCCGGCTTGGCTCTTTGATGGTCAGACATTCTATCTCCACGACGGGTCGTTTGGCGTGCGCATCGTCGAACGGTTCAAGACAACGCCGTCCGTGCATCTCGCCGCGCCGGAAATACCAAAACTGCTGGAACGCGCGCATGGTTTGCTCGACCGAGACACGACTGCATCACTGCTTCTTCTGCCTGAAGAAATGGAAAAGCAAACGCTGCTTCGTTTGCGCTGGCAAGGCGACGGTATCACAGCAGATGCGGCGGTCGAAGATCCAAAGAGCGGCGTGAATTGGCCGATCACAACCGGCGAGTTTTCCCCGCTGCGCCGTCTCGACGAGGGGAAAAAGGGAAGCATTCCCCGCTACGCCTACTGCGATCCAGCTACAGCACACGGCGTTCGCACAAAGCTTGAAACGCATGGGTTCCGCCCCTGGAAAGATATCTTCGAGTCGTTTAGGCTCGAGCACCCCGACGAGCCACTTCCGCACTACGACGAGACCGCATGGCGGCTTGAAGGCACGGACTTAGGCTACCAGTTCGGCACCGAAGTGTTGCCCACGTGGAAAAACGAGCTGCATCTCGATCTGGATGAGACGATGAAATCTCTCGTGGAGGGCCCCAAGGCCATCCACGTTTCTTTATCCGTTGACAGCGCCGACGACGAAAAAGCCAAATCCAAAGCGAAGGGTAAGCTTTCTGCTTCTGCTTCCGGACCGATCGACTGGCTTGAGATTTCTGTCGAGCTCATGCTCGACGGCCAGCCGCTCTCACCCGACGACGTCAAAGCCTTGTGGCAAAGCTCGGGTCGCTTCTACCGGCTGGCGGACGGCCGCTTCATCGACCTGTCATCGTTTGCGCTCCTGCGCGAGGCCACCGGCGGCTTCGGCAACTCGCTCGAACTGGGCGGGCGCGCACGTCTGACGACCGCTCAGATGCTCTCCGTGTATGACGATCTCGCCACAGCATGCGGCGATCAAGAACTGCCCGCGCAACTGCGCGAGCTGCGCGAGGCTGTTCGCGGCTTCTCGGGGATTGAAGAAGTCGATCCGCCGGAACACTTGGAAAAGATCTTACGGCCATATCAGCGACGCGGGCTTGACTTCCTCGCCTATTTGGGCCGCTACGCATTCGGCGGTATCCTCGCCGACGACATGGGGTTAGGTAAAACGCTGCAAGTATTGTCCTATCTCGAGCGCGAGCGGCGCCGTCGCGGCAGCGCGCCAAATCTTATCGTATGCCCAACATCGGTCACGCACACCTGGGTGAGTGAAGCCGCCCGCTTCACGCCCGAGTTGAAAGTGACGCTTTTGACTGCAGGGGCTGGCCGTGAGGCGGTCTACAATGACGCAGACAAGTTTGATCTGCTCGTGACCTCGTACGCGCTCGCGCGCCGCGATGCTGAAAGTCTCGATAAGCTTGCATTCCGCACTATCGTGCTGGACGAGGCGCAGCAGATCAAAAACCCCCAGGCAAAAATCTCGCAGGTCATCAAGGGCATTAACGCCGAGCAGCGCCTCGCGCTCACTGGAACGCCCATTGAGAACTCGGTGCTCGATCTGTGGTCGATCGTTGACTTTGTCATGCCGGGGTTGCTCGGCAAGGAAAGCCACTTCCGGACGAACTTTGAGACGCCCATCATGCGTGACGGTGACGTCGAGAAACAGCAGCGGTTAGCGCGGCGCGTGCAGCCGTTCATGATTCGCCGCCTTAAAACGCAAGTCGCCGCCGATCTGCCATCTCGGACCGAGCAAACGATTGAGTGCGAGATGACAACCTCGCAGAAGAAAGCGTATCGCGAAACGGTCCTGCGAGCACGTCGCGACATCTTACGGGAGGTAGACGAACGCGGCATCCAGCGCGCTCAGCTCTCCATCCTGGCCGCACTCACCAAGCTGCGCCAGATTTGCTGCCACCCAGGGCTCATCGGTGACCATTGGCGCGAGGACGAAGAGGCTTCAGGTAAGTTCCTTGCATTTATGGAGTTGCTCGAATCCATTATCGAATCCGGACACCGCGTGCTTGTGTTCTCATCGTTCACCGAGATGCTCGGGATCATTCGCGAGGCGCTCGACACTCGCAAGCGGGAGTATTCCTATCTGGACGGTGCCACGAAGAATCGCAGCAAAGTGCTTGACGATTTCCGCCGCGAAGACGGGCCGCCGGTCTTTCTCATGAGCCTCAAGGCCGGGGGCGTCGGCCTGACTGTGACGGAAGCCGATTATGTCGTGCTCTACGATCCGTGGTGGAACCCCGCGATCGAGCGTCAGGCCATCGACCGTACGCATCGCATTGGACAGACGAAGCCCGTCACAGCCTACCGCCTCGTAACTCTCGGATCGGTTGAAGAAAAGATTCAGGCTTTGCAGACGCGCAAGCAGGCGCTGGCAGATTCCGTGGTGTCCACGGATGCAGCGTTTGCGAAATCATTGACGCGCGAAGACCTCGACGAGCTTTTCGCTCCCATTGGCGAATAGTAGGAGTCGATCTGCTGTCGACCAGCCTCGTGTCGACGCTGTGATCCCCATCGCAAAGCGCGCAATCCCGTCACGCTCGCGCCAACATCCCGTCATATAGGCGGTCGAGTTCAACTCGACCGCTACAATACTTGAGGATCGCATATGACGGACCATTGTGCATTTTGCCGCGAAGACGCCGCTCGATCAAAACTCTACGTCAGTTTAGGAGCGCAGCAAGAGCCGCGCTTTCGAATTTGCTCCGCGTGTTATCTCGTCGCGATTCGTCACGGATATCACGTCGTATATAAGACCGCCGCTTAAGCGGGCCTCAGTCGCCAGTCGCGACTATACCACTCGATTCTACCATCAATACCGTCGATCGCCGCGGTGAGCGGGGACGGTGCACGACACCTTTTGGCACGGTGAATCCCTGGTGAGTTCGCAAATGGACTGGTTCGGAGCCATCGACGTCGAGGAATATCTCTGCGTCGAGCACGAGGAAGAATTCATCCTGATCTGTGTGCTTATGCCAAGGAAACTCACCCTCGAAAATGCCGAGGCGAACCACTGCATCGTTCACAGTCGCGAGTGTTTGATTGAACGGGGCATTCGCCGCAACCTCGGCGGGTATATCGACTACTTCTAAGTTGCCATACTTGACGTTTTCATTGTTGTGAAAGTTGGCCGGCAGCGCTCGATTATCAGGTTGTTTTTCTTGCATGAGAACCTCACGAAACGTTAGGGTTTTCAAACACGAATCGGCTTGAGACCAGCTGCGCGCAGCGCTGCGTTCAGCGCTCCGATGTCGTCTTTGAGAAATCGGTCGAACGCCGACATGCGCGTCTCATACAACGCCCGTACCTCAGCTGCTTCCCTGTATTGTGCATCTTGCGGGGAGCCGAGGTATGAGGCGCCATTGTCACCCGTTCCCATGCCAAGCGGCGTGGTCACGCTTCCAATAACGTATTGGATGCGCTCGCGCACCTGATCTGGCAGAAAATCGGAATCTTGACCGGCCTTCGGGTTTGATGTTAGCGTTACAAAAATCGCGTCAGCACGCATGGCGGCGGCGCCAACCTGCGCGCTGAGCTGGCCCGAGGCGCGTCGCGCCGCGAGTCGCCTGCGGCGGTCATCGAGCTGTTTGCGCAGATCGTCGAGCCGGTTAAGGGCAGCGTCGACATTTGATTCATCGGTAAAAAGCTCGGACAAAAATGTATGCCGCTGTACGTACTGCTCGTGCGTCCAGGGCGCGCGCGGATCCGCCGCCACCGTCAGGTCGCGGGTGAGCGTCGTTTGTCCGTCATGAAGACGAACTGTGTAGGCACCGGGAATTGCTTCGGGCCCATCATCCGGCCCTTGATTCCATTTTGCAGTTCCTCGCCATTTGACGGGACCATCCTCTGTGATATTCCATGCCACTCGATTAACGCCAGCCACGCTTGTCACGCCGTCGTCTTTGCCAAGATGCCGCACTACGCGTCCCGTCGAGTCGACGATCTCAATTGCCGGGGCACGTTTGCTCTTTGCTCTAAAATAGTATGACAAGATCGCACCGTAAGCGGGATTCTCGCCTGCAAACGCTCCGAGCGGTGCAGATGTACCCGCTCCTGGTTGCTCGGGCTCCCAGAGAGAGAACAGATATGCCGTTCGCGGTACAAACAGGTAACTGCCCGCAGCTTGGGCCGCATCGTAGTCCTGGAATGGTGCAAGATCATCAAGAATGAAAAGCGAGTTGCCGTGAGTGCCGATAATCAGATCGTTTGCGGTCGGATGAATGCGAATGTCGCGAACAGAGGTTGTCGGCAAATCGATTTGCATGCTGCGCCAATCCGCGCCATCGTTAAACGATACCCATATGCCTTGTTCGAGGCCCAAATAGAGGACGTGCGCGTTGCGCGGATCCTCGCGCACAACGTGCGCGTAGACGTCCGCCGGAAGACCGCGTGTGATTCGCTGCCACGTCGCACCGTAGTCATCAGTTTTGAAAATATACGGACTGCGGTCGCCGAGCAAATGGCGATCGATGACCGCGTACGCGCGCCGGCCACTTGTGCGCGACGGCTCGACCGTGCTGACTCGGCCATACGGCGCAATGCCTTTGACCGACACGTTGTGCCACGTCGCACCATTGTCGCGGGTGAGCCAAATCAGGCCGTCATCCAATCCGAGCCAAATGAGGCCTGGTTCAACCGGCGAGGGTCCGATATCGAAAATCAAATCGTAAAATTCTGCGCCGGCGCCTTCGATGGTAATCGGTCCGCCCGAAACCTGATGATGAGCGGGATCGTTCAGCGTGAGATCCGGGCTTATGACCTTCCAGTGTTGGCCGCGATCTGTTGTCGTGAAGAGCACGTTGCCGCCATAATAGGCGACGTGTCCGTCTTGCGGCGAAAATGCGATTGGCGCTTCCCATCCGAAGCGGTAGCGCGAACCGAGCGTTCCAATCGCATCGAAATCATGCTGCAGCGGCGATATGTCAGACTCTTCGCTCGAGTGTGTATCGTACAGGCCCAAATCGCCGAAATAGGTAGCGTTCCATATGATCTGGGGATCGAGGGGGTCGGGCCACACCCACGTGCCATCCGAACCATTGAGCCCGAACCAATCACGGTTGAGGATACCCTCTGGGTTTAGACTGTTGGATGGCGCGCAAAACGTCTCGGCGTCCTGAAAGCCCCCGCACACATGATAGGGGTTTTGCAAATCGTAGCCGATGTGATACGTTTGGCTGATCGCGACGTTGAGACGCCAATCCCACGTTTTGCCACGATCCACCGATAAGGCCCACCCCGCATCGTGGCCGGCGATGAGTCTGTGTCCATCTGACGAGAGCCACAGCGCGTGATAGTCGACGTTCTGCGCGTTGTCGATCGCTTTGAATGTTTGACCACCGTCCCGGCTCTGCGAAAAATCAACCGACAAGGCGTACACGTGCTTCGCATCAGCCGGGTCGACGAAGAGATGAGAGAAATACCACGGCCGCTCGTTGACGTTTGAATAGGCCGCCGTTTTTTGCCAGTGATTCCCGCCGTCATCGGAGCGCCAGACGTAACCTTGCTTGGACTCGATGATCGCATAAACACGCTTGGGATGGCCCGGTGCCACTGCAACGCCGATGCGCCCCGTGGTACCGGCGGGCAGACCGTGCCCTTGCAGCCGTTCCCAATGCACTCCCCCGTCGCGCGAGCGGTAGAGACCGCCGCGCGGTCCGCCGCTTGTAATTTTCCAAGGCTGCCGCCGGAACTGCCACATGCCCGCGAATATGACGTTCGGACGTGCAGCATCCCACGCGAGGTCCGACGCCCCCGTTGAGGGACCGAGGTATAGTGTCTTGGTCCAGGACTTGCCGCCATCAGTCGTGCGGAAAACACCCCGCTCCGGATTGTCGACATATGGGCTCCCAAGCGCCGCGACGAGCGCCGTATCGCGGTGTATCGGGTCGACCAGAATCTTCGTAATTTGCGACGTGTGTTCAAGTCCAAGAAACGTCCATGTTTTCGCGCCGTCGTGACTGCGATAAACGCCTTTGCCGTACGAAACATCCGCGCGAACGTTTCCTTCACCGGTACCGACCCAGACATCGTTCGAATTCGAAGCGGAAACCACAATAGCACCGATCGAGGCAACGGGCTTATCGGTAAAGACTGCTTCCCACGAGGCGCCGCCGTTTGTCGTCTTGTACACTCCGCCCGCGCATCCGATGTAGTATAGGAACCGCTCTGTATCGCTGCCGGCAACGGCCGACACGCGACCGCCGGGCACAGCCGGACCGATCGAACGCCAGTGCAATTGGGAAAATGCATTTGTACTTGCGCTGGCCCTTGCACCCGTTGCCGCAAACATCACACACACTGCGATGCATGCAAAAGCATGCAGCAAACCGCGGGCGGCGCGCACTACGAATGCTTCGTCGCGTCGATGACAATGATCGCGCGCTCGTTCTTATTCTGGAATTCTGTCATCGCCCCGACAGCGGTGCCGAGCGGGCTGCCAGGTTGCACAAACTCACTCGCAGTGTATCCGAAGCGCGCTTTGAGCTGCGTGTCGATGCCTTGACGCATGCCTTGCGGCAATGCTTCATATTTTGACACCAGTGTGAGCGCAGGTCCGAGCCTGCGGTGCATTGCTGACGGGTCCATCGCGACGACGATGAGGCCGTGCTTACCATTTTTCGGATCGCGAAAGATCGCGAAGTCGACGCCGTTCTTCGTCGCAATTGCGTAAGCGCTCGACATGCTCGCCGGGATTGTCATCGCAACGAAACCGCTTGGCGGCTGCTGTGCATTTTGGTGCAGCCAAGTTTCAAGCTGCGCGAGCGGTGCAGTTGAGCCCGCGATTACCTCGTTGCCGGTATACGTACCAGCGCCTGACGACATGACCCCCGTGCCCGCTTGACTGGATGTTATTGTCTGTGAAAATTCTTTGGACGCGAGTATCTCGCTGCCCGGATAGAGCGGAAAGCCCGTCGTATTCTGCGGTGCCGCAGTCGGCGTCACTTCCGAACCTGGAGTGGTGCTCTTGCTGCATGAGACGGCTATAACGGCAATGAGCACAACGCTCAGGACAAAGACGTGCTTCATGACACCTCCTACGACAGTTTGCAATTGGGCGCCAGGCTTCGCTTCGCGGGAAAGCCGTTCCTGAGGTCAGTTTTTCGTTTTTACCGGCGTTGCAACCACGCCGTTAAGCGGTTTCGACAGTTGGCGCGTGCCGCCTAAACGGGCAACCGACGCTGCTCCGATCACGCCCGCATCGTTGCCGAGCTGGGCCGTGACAATTCGCGTGATGCCCTTGGGGACGGTAACCGTCAGTTCATCGACGAGTTTCTTGAGCGGCTCGGCAAGCATCTTTTCATCGGTCTGACCGACGCCGCCGCCGATCGCGATGATGGCCGGATTCGTAAACGCGATGATATTGGAGACCCCGAGCGCAAGGTCGGCGATCCAGTTTCGCCAGGTCGCGATGGCATGTTCATCGCCCTTGGCAACTGCCTTGCGGATCATCTTGCTGCCCCACTTGTCTTGTGGCTTACGCGTCAGCAGCGTGCTCCGCGGAAAGGATGGCGCGAGCATCAGCGCGTGGCGCAACAGACCGGTGCCCGATGCCTGCGCCTCAAAGCAGCCGCGCTTGCCGCAGGTGCATATAAACCCATTTTCCGGTCGAATGACATGATGACCAACTTCACCGGCTCCCATCGCACTGCCCAAGAGAAGCCGGCCTCCGGAAATAAAACCGCCGCCGATGCCCGTGCCAAGCGTGATGAGAGCAAACTCGGCGACGCCCTTGCCCGAGCCGTACAGGTATTCGCCGAGCGTTGCGCAGCGTGCGTCGTTGAGGACGTGTACCGGGTGCTTGATCCGCTTTTCGAGCATCGCTTTGAGCGGAACATCGGTCCATTGAAAATTTGGCGACCAATTGATGGTGCCTGTTTTGTCGTCAATATTTCCGGGGGATCCGATGCCGATGCCGATGCAATCCTTTTCGCCGGCGAGCGCAAGTACTTGTTTGACGACCAGGTCAATTTCGTCAACGACGGCATTGGGCTCGTGCGATATAATATCTCGCTCGGCCTGTTGGATAATCTTGCCATCTGCGGTGACCGCGCCGGCCGCCGTGTGCGATCCACCGAGGTCAACGCCGATCGCGAACTCCATGTGGGCTGACGTTCGCAGTTCCCGGCTGTCTGCCTCTCGCAAGCATTCGTGGTGCCCAGGACAGGACTCGAACCTGCACCGGTTTTACCCGACTAGCCCCTCAAACTAGCGCGTCTACCAATTCCGCCACCTGGGCGCACCACTGTCGATGTATACGAGAGAGGGTGAGGCCAATCCGTCTACTACTGAATGTTGGGATCGAGCGCGTCACGCAAACCGTCACCCATATAATTGACGGCGAGCACTGTAATTAAAATAGCAAGACCCGGGTAAATTGCCGCCCACGGCGCAATGGAAATATTTTCCTGCGCATTGGCCAGCATGCTGCCCCACGATGCCGTCGGCGGCTGGATGCCAAAGCCCAGATACGACAGCGCGGACTCCAAGAGGATGACGTTGCCAACGTCAAGCGTCGCTTGCACCGTGATCGGCCCGACCGCATTGGGCAACAAATGGCGCAGCACGATACGCGCATCTCCGCTGCCGATCGCGCGCGCAGCCTCCGCGAACTCCTTCTCTCGCAAACTCAAGAACGCGCCGCGCACCAAGCGCGCGACAAACATCCATGACAGGGCCGCAATGATCAACACGATCGACGCGAAGTTAAGCGATGCTTTACTGGTATTCGCTGCGACTATCCCAGTGAGAACGAGCAACAGCGGCAGGAGTGGGATGGAGAGGAATGTGTCCGTCAGGCGCATCAGCAGGCTGTCGACGATGCCGCCATAGTAGCCGGCAACCGCGCCGATAAACGTACCAAGCAGCACTTCGATGATGACGGCGGAGACGGCAAGCGTCAGCGAGATGCGCGCGCCGAAAAGGATGCGCGTGTAGAGGTCACGGCCGATTTCATCTGTGCCCAGCCAATGACCAAACTGACCCGGCGCGAGCGGTGAGCCCGTCCAATGTGCATCGATTGCGTTGGGATCGAAGTGCGAGAGCCATGGCGCGAACACCGCACCCAGCGTCAGGAGGATGAGCACCCCCGCTCCGGTGAGCGCCAATCGATGACGTTTGAATTTGCGCCACGTTTGATGGCGCTCCTGAACAAATTCGTCCTCATGCGCAAGGTCGTGCGCTGGTCGCGGAATTGCTTCAGTGACAAATGACTGCGCCATGCTATTTGAACCTAATCATACTTCACGCGCGGATCGAGCCATCCGTATGCAAGATCTGCGAGCAAATTAAACAATACGACAAGCCCGGCGCTCAAGACGAGGTAGGCCATCAACAGTGAGAAGTCTTGTTGCTGGAGCGCCGTTATGAAAAGCCGCCCCATGCCCGGCCACGCGAAGATCGTTTCCGTGATGATCGCGCCGCCGAACAATGCGGGCAGGGAGAGCGCCGTAATCGTGACCACCGGCATAAGCGCGTTCTTGAGGCCGTGCTTGAAGAGGATAGTCATAAACGGCAGTCCCTTGGCCGCGGCAGTGCGCATGTATTCCGTGTGGAGCACCTCTTGCATTGAGGCTCGCATAAACCGTGACCATGTGGCGAGGTTGAGAAATGAAAGCGTCGCAACGGGCAAAATCAGGTGTCTGAGCCGATCGACCACGTCCCCGCCTTCAGTAGACGTCATCCCGGCTGATGGCGTGTTGAAGTCGAACGCATAGCCAAATGCTTGGAGGTGAATGCCCTGCACCGCGAAGAGCATTTGCAGCATAAGCGCAAACCAAAACACGGGCATCGAGAATCCGAAGAACGCGAACGTGGTGACAAAATAGTCAATGATCGAGTACGGCTTTACGGCCGCGATGATGCCGAAGATAAGCCCAAAGACGATCGCCACGACAAGCGACGCGCTCATGAGCTCAAGCGTCGCCGGCAACCGCTCGAGTATCGCCTCTTTTGCGGGGGTCGAGTTCATCGTCGACCAGCCCCAGTCGCCCGTGACGTACTTGCCCAACCAGGAGAAGTATTGGATGTAGACGGGACGGTCGAGACCAAAATTATGCTTGAGGCGCGCGATGTCGGCAGCAGTTATATGCGGATTCTGCATGTAGGGTGCGAGCGGGCCGCCCGGCATGAAGTGCAAAATAGTAAACAAAATAATGCTGATGAGTATCAGCAGTGGAATGGCCTGTATGACGCGGCGTATGGTGTAATTTAGCATCGGTTGTCCGGGCGCCCAGAACCCGATTCAGGGGCCAGCTTTTCTGTGGATTCCGCGGGACGGCCTGCAAACGGGCCTAAAGATTCGGTTGCTGCGGGCCGTTTTATTTCATCAGCTGGCGCAGCACGTAAGGCAATATGCCGTCGTGGTGGTAGTATTCCGCCTCATCGGGCGTATCGATCCGAGCTAGCGCTGCAAACGTGATCTTCTTGCCGTTAGCGCCGGTCGCGACGACGTTCAGCCGGGTGCCCGGCTTAACGCTACCTGCGATGCCCTCGATATCGTAGTTTTCCTCTCCGGTTAAGCCGAGCGACTCCGCACTCTCTCCAGCATCAAACTGCAAGGGCAAAACGCCCATGCCAATGAGGTTGCTCCGGTGGATACGCTCAAAACTCTCGGCGATGACAGCCCGAACGCCGAGCAGACGCGGCCCCTTCGCGGCCCAATCACGTGATGATCCGGATCCGTATTCTCTGCCGGCGATGACAACCAGCGGCACGCCTTCGGCTTGATAGCGTTGCGATGCTGCGAAAATCGTCATCTGCTCGCCATCGGGCAGATGCCGAGTAATTCCACCTTCGGTGCCGGGCGCGAGTCTGTTCCGCAGACGAATATTGGCAAAGGTGCCGCGCACCATGACCTCATGATTGCCGCGGCGGGCGCCGTACGAATTAAAATCACCAGGACTTACACCATGCTCGATGAGATATTGGCCGGCTGGACTGGCCTTTGCAATGTTGCCCGCCGGTGAAATATGATCGGTCGTCACTGAATCACCGAGTACAGCGAGCACGCGCGCACCTCTAACGTCGCGACGCGGTGCGGGCTGCCTTGTCATGCCGTCAAAGAAGGGCGGTCGCTTCACGTATGTCGAGCCTTGATGCCAGGCAAAACGCTCGAGCGCTGGGACCTTCAGAGCTTTCCACCGTTCGTCGCCGCCGAACGCGTCGGCGTAGGTTCTCCGGAACATCGATTCGGCGACGCACGCAGCAATCGTCGTGCCGATTTCCGACGATGTCGGCCACACGTCTTTAAGATAGACCGGCTTGCCAGATCGGTCGGTGCCGAGCGATTCTTTCAGCGGATCGAAATCCATAGTGCCCGCCAGCGCATATGCGACGACCAGCGGCGGAGACGCCAAGTAATTCGCGCGCACGAGGGGATGAATGCGGCCCTCGAAATTACGATTGCCCGAGAGGACCGCACACGCGACGAGCTCGTGCTCCGTAATTGCGTTTGCTATGGGTTCATCGAGCGGTCCGCTATTGCCGATGCACGTCGTGCAGCCGTATCCAACGGTAAAGAACCCAAGCTTTTCCAGGTAGGGGGTGAGGCCGCTCTTGATCAGATAATCGGTGACGACTTTCGAGCCGGGTGCTAGGCTCGTCTTCACCCACGGTTTCGCTTGCAAACCGCGCTCGACTGCCTTTTTGGCGAGCAAGCCGGCGCCGATCATGACGCTCGGGTTCGACGTGTTGGTGCAACTCGTAATCGCTGCGATGACGACCGCACCATCGTGCACGTCAACGTTCTCTCCGTTGGGGCCCTGGTACGTCGCTTTGCGACGAACGCTCGGGACAGTTGCAACCGGTCCGCCTTCTGCAACCATTTCGTTAGCAGCGCCGACCGGCGTTTTCACCGGGCTTCGACCCTGTTCGAATGCGCGAAGGGCGGATTCGAATGAGGCTTTCGCCATGCGCAGCGGCACTCTGTCCTGCGGCCGCTTCGGCCCGGCAAGCGACGGCTCAACTGAATTGAGATTCAGTTCCAAGATGTCGGTGAAGAGCGGATCGGGCGAATCATCGGTGCGGAAGAGACCTTGCGCTTTCGCGTAGGCACGCACGAGCTCGATGTGCGAGGCAGAACGGCCGGTGAGCTTAAGATAGTCAAGCGTCAGCTGGTCGATGGGGAAAATGGCGACGGTCGATCCGTACTCTGGCGACATATTGCCGATCGTGGCCCGGTCGGCGACGCTCAAGCTGTTCAATCCCGTGCCAAAGAACTCGACAAACTTGTTCACAACGCCGCGCTTGCGCAGCATCTCGGTGACGGTGAGCACGAGGTCAGTGGCAGTCGTGCCCTCAGGCAATCTGCCGGTCAGCCGAAAACCGATAACCTCCGGCACGAGCATCGTCTGCGGTTGCCCCAGCATGGCGGCCTCAGCTTCAATGCCGCCGACCCCCCAGCCCAGGACACCTAGACCGTTGATCATCGTCGTGTGAGAATCAGTCCCAACAAGCGAGTCGGGGTACGCGAGCACCTCGCCGTCGTGCTTTTCTTCGAACACGACGCGAGCGAGGTACTCCAAGTTAACTTGATGCACGATGCCCGTGTCGGGTGGGAGCACGACAAACCGGTTCACCGATTGTTGCGCCCATTTCAAGAGTTCGTAGCGTTCGCGATTTCTCTCATTTTCGAGATCGGCGTTAATGCGAAACGCGTCGGCGTTGCCCCAGGCGTCCACTTGCACGGAATGGTCGATGACCAGCTCGACATCTTGTAGTGGGTTGATGCGTTTGGGCTCGCCGCCGAGATCCGCCATCGCATCGCGCATTGCCGCAAGGTCGACGACTGCCGGCACACCGGTGAAGTCCTGAAGCAACACGCGTGATGGCTGCATCGCGATGTTAGTCTGCGGCGGGGATGCAGGATCCCAGCTCGCAAGTGCTCGTATCTGCTCGGCGGTAAAGGAACGTCCATCCTCGCGGCGCAGCAGATTTTCCAGGAGCACTTTCAGCGAGAATGGCAGCCGAGATGGATGTCCTACGCCTGCCTTTTCGAGGGCAGGAAGGCTGTAGTACGAAACGCGGCGGCCGCCAACCTCGAGGCTCGCCTTGGTCCCAAACGAATCCATCGCGCCCACTTATCCTCCGGCAGGGCCGGCCGAATAGCCGGGCTTACCATCGAAGTCGTAAAGATGTTCCGTCTTGATGAAATCATAGCCCGCTTCGCTGATTCGACCCAGAAGGTCAATCACGTCGCGGTGATCGAGTGCGGCACCGTCGAGCCGAAGGAAGCGTGCGCGCCAGTGATCGGTACAAAACGTTTCGGGGAAACCATCCGGCCACACAACGGTACCGCGGTTAAAGACGGCTTGCAGCCGGGTCTTATCCCCGCCGAGTTTGGAGAGCGCTGCTCCCAACTCGTCCGGGCGGCCTTTGGTCCAGTCAAGGAACACATCGACGCCGACAAGTGATTTTTTCTGGTGAGCCAGTGACTGCGCAGCAGCGGCTACTGCTTTGGTCGAACTGGCCGGACCGTATTTTGCCGCCGGAAGTGTGGCCGGCGTCTGACCGATTCGGGCGACAACAGCCTGGGCGAACTCCTTGGTGCCGACCTTCTGCTTACTCACGCCTTCCTTATAGATGTCGTACGTATGGATACCATCCTCGATGGTCTTGAGCCACGCGTTTTGCACGCGCTTCGCGATTTCGGTTTGGCCGATGTGCATCAGCATGAGCACGGCGCCTTGCAGTAATCCCGAAGGGTTCGCTAGGTTCTGCCCTGCGCGGCGCGGCGCCGAGCCATGAATCGCCTCGAACATCGCTGCCACGTCGCCGATGTTTGCCGATCCCGCAAGACCCACGGAACCGGCGATTTGCGCCGCAACATCTGACAAAATATCGCCGTAGAGATTCGGCAACACGAGCACATCGAATGCTTCGGGTGTGTCAGCGAGTTTTGCAGAACCGATGTCGACAATCCAGAACTCGTGCTCGAGGTCGGGATACTGCGCTGCGATTTCGTCAAAGATTCTGTGGAATAGGCCGTCGGTAATCTTGAGAATATTGTCCTTGGCGAAGCACGTTACTTTCTTGCGCGCATTAGCTCGTGCGTACTCGAAGGCAAAACGCACGATTTTTTCGGTCCCCGGACGAGAGATGAGCTTGAGCGCCTCTGTCATCTGTTGCGTCTGACGGTACTCAATGCCGCCGTACACGTCTTCCTCATTCTCACGAACGATAATGACGTTCATTCCGGGATACTTTGTCTCGACGAACGGAGCGTAGGCAACCGCCGGCCGCACGTTCGCATACAAACCGAGCGCGGTGCGCGTCGTGACGTTGAGGCTCTTGTAACCGCCGCCTTGCGGCGTCGTGATGGGGGCTTTGAGGAAGATGCGCGTGCGGCGCAACGAATCCCAAGCGCTCGGCGCGATACCACTGGCATTGCCCGAAAGGTAAACCTTTTCGCCGATCTCGATCTCTTCGATGTCGAGCTGCGCGCCTGCGGCAGTGATGATGTCGATCGTCGCGCGCATGATCTCAGGTCCGATGCCGTCGCCGTACGCGACTGTGATCGGCGTTTTCTGCGTCATGGTGATCCTTTGGGACAATCTGGTGAGGTGAGCCAACTTCCGGGGCGAAGCCGCCGTCCTCCTCTCCTAAAGGTGCTGAGCTTGGAGTAAAATCGGACTCAAAGGTGCAATCTCGTCGGCGGTATGAGCAAAGGCAACTACGTAGCGGCCTCATTTTCGCTACTGCGCTACGCGACCGCGGCTATTGACTGGTTCACCAACCAGGCCATCGACCCGAATGCAATTATCGTTGCCGCCGTACCACCAGACGGCCACCCTCGCGCGCCGCAGCGCGGTGACAACATGCGCGCCGATATTACATGGATCGTTGCACTCGATCTCGATGCTGCAAATATTCGGCGAGATGTTGCAGTCGCCGCGTTGCGGCGCGAAGGCGGCAAACTACTCGCGCATATTCCGGATCTGCCGGAACCTGTAAAACGGACCCAAAGGTCCGTTGCTACACAGGTCCGTTGCTACGACGGGTCGTGAGCTATGATCGTCGCGATTGGTCGCGAACTTGGCGCCGGCGGCGGGGAAACGGGCGAGCGGGTCGCGCGCCTGCTTGGTGCGGAGTTACTCGACCAACAAATCGTCAATCTGGTTGCCGCGCGGCTTGGCGCTCCCGCAGCATACGTCGCAGCACGCGACGAGCATGTCGAGGGATTCGTCGACCGGCTTTTCCGCGTTATCACGTCTGCGTATCCTGAAGCCTATGCCGCCGGAGATTTGCCCGATTGGTCTGAAGAGCGTCTGGTCGAGCTCACCGCAAGCATCATACGCGAACGCGCTGGTACCAATCCGCTCGTCGTCATAGGCCGTGGTGCTCCGATGCTCTTGCGCGATCGCCGCGATGCGGTGCGAGCGTTTGTGACCGCGCCTGTCGACATGCGCGTCAAGCGTATCCGAGCCCGGATGGGTTGCAGCGCGGACGAAGCGGCGCGAGAAATTAAGAAGTCAGACCAGCAGCGGCTGGCATATATGCAACAATACTACCACGCGGATTGGCGTGACCCGCGTTTGTACGACATTGTCGTGAACACGGAGCATCTCTCAATGGATTCCGCGGCTGAAGTTATTGTTGCCGCGGCGCGCCGCTTCGCCGAGAGCTAGGAGCGTAGCGCCGCTAGCGCCGACCCTTCGCCGATAGCGCACACCGCAGCCGAGTCCCAGCGCAAGCGCTCGCGCAGGAATGCATTAAACTCGCGAGCCCCGATCTCGCCGACGAGCGCTAGCTCTTCGTGAGGCGTGACGAGTTTTTGATCGAACAGCGCCAATTCGGCGTAGCGGGCCGCGTTGAACGCGTTCCACTCGGCCACCAACTCGATCTGAGCAGCGAGCGCGTCTTTGCCGCGTGCAACTTCTTCCTTCGAGAAACCACGCTCGACAGTGCCAGCCAGGATGCGCTTCGTCTCGCGAACCGCTGCGCCGAAACGCCCGCGGCCGACCGCGGCCATCGCGCTCATCACCCCGATGTCGGAGTAGAAGTCGAGCGTCGCGTATACCTCATACGCCAGCCCGAGCCGTTCACGCAGTCCGTCCCACAGCCGGCTGCCATCGCCGTCGCCAATGAGCGTCTGCGCGAGTTGCGTTTCGAGCACGGCGCGATAACCATCGGGATACGATGGCGTTGCGGTGGAGATGGAGAACCACACCTGCTGCGATTCCGCGCGACGCAGAACTTTCGAGCGCCGTTTTTGACGAAACGCGGGCATGTCTGCCGCGATCACAGGCCGCTGCGGAGTCCCCGCGTGCAGCGAAGGCTTCCAATCGCCAAAATGCTTCTCGGCCGCTGCAAAAAACTCGTCGCTGCCAAGAGGCCCTGCAAGACTCAGCACGGCATTGGCCGGATGGAAGTACTTGCGGTGGTAGCGGCGCACTTGGTCGCGCGTGATGTCGCGAACGCTCGACCGCGTGCCTCCCGTGTCGCGTCCGAGCGGATGCTCTCCCCACATCGTTCGGTCGGTAAGCGCTTCAATACGTTTGCTCGGATCAACTTCCCAGTCACGCAGCTCTTCAAGGACGACCCGGCGCTCCGTTTCGAGATCGCCTGCATCGAACAGTGGCCGCTGCGCAACGCTGGCGACAAGGCGCAGCGCGTCGTCCGACTTGCCAGCCGGCACCGTGCCAGAGATCGAGATGATCTCTTTGCTTGTGGTGGGATCGAACCGGTTGCCGCAACGCTGCATGGTTGCAGCGAGCTCGTGACGCGAAAAGTCATGCGTCGATTTAAAAATGAGGTGCTCGAGGAAATGGGCTAGGCCCGCGGCTTTGGGCGGATCGTACACCGACCCTGCGCGTACTGCGAGGGCAATGCTGAGACTCCGCGCGTTCGGCATCGGTGTTGCAATGACACGCAAACCGTTGCTCATCCGGCGGAGCACGGGTCGTGGATTTCTTTGGCGAGGCATGACTGTTCTGGGCTTTCTGGGGGTGAGGGGATGGGCGGGTGAGTCCCGGTCCTGTTATAGGTATTTCACGCTCGCCGGACCCTAAGTATTCTACGCGGCACCTTTCGCTCCGTGCGAAGCAGGGACGATGTTATAAGGGTCCCACGAAACTCTACGTCCCGCCGGGGAACAATATTTTGGCTTTTCGGCGCCGCTCCAGGGCGTGGCCCTAACTGCTGCTTGGCTGCTTTGCCCTGGCCGGGCCGGCCAAGCCGAAATCCTCGTTCGCCCGTTATCCTACGTGCGGTCTTTTCATCTTGCCAACCTTATGAAGCTTTGTTGACGCTCGCCATCCGTCCAGGCATCTTGAACTTTGCGAACGAAACCGACGCCGCGGTGGACGACGAACGCAACGTTCTCGCTCAGGTTGCTCGCGCTGACAAAAATGCTTTCGCCGATTTGTACGACCGGCATGTTTCGCTTGTCTACGGTATCGCAAAGCGCATTACAGGTAATCCAACGCAAGCCGAAGATATCACGCAGTCGGTTTTCACAATGCTCTGGGCTAAGCCCGGTTCGTTCGGCGGCGGCAACTTCGCCGCTTGGATCGCGCGAGTTGCGCGCAACGCCGCGCTTGATGTTGTGCGCAGCGCTTCGGTCCGCACGCGCGAGCCTGAGATGCCGATCGACATTGCCTCGGATAGCGATTTGGAAGACGAAGTCTTTTCTCGACTCCAATCGAGCGCCGTTGTGCAGGCGTTGCGCACGCTGCCCGATGACCAGCGGGAAGCGATCGAGCAAGCTTATTTTCAAGGGTTATCGTACAGCGAGGTTGCGGCACGACTCGGAGCTCCGCTTGGAACGGTGAAGAGCCGAATCCGCACCGGCCTGCGCCGCTTATGGGAAACGCTGCAACGGCAGGTGCTGGCATGAACTCGCAGCACGACGAAGCGATGCTCGACCTCGTCGCCGCATACGCAATCGGCGCCGTCGACGCAAGCACGGGAGAGTGCGCGGCTATCCGCCAGCATATCGCTGAATGCGCAATTTGCCGCGAGGAGTTCAAGGTCGCGCGCGCGGCCAGCGCCGCGCTTGGGCTGTCGGCGGCGCAAGAGCCCCCATCAGATTTGCGCGACCGCGTTCTCGCATCGCTGCCGCCAAAGGTCGTGCCAATGTCGCGCCGGCGGCGTTCTCCATGGCTTATCCCCGCGGCTGCTGCAGCAGCCGTCGTGATCGCATGGTGGAGCACACACCGGACTCCGCAACCAAGCTGGACGGCAGCCTGTGCTCCTGCAGCTACCGGATGTCATGCGAGCGGTGTCGTCATAGCTGCGGGCAGCGATCGGATGCACATGCAGATCAACGGACTGGCTCCATTGCCGGCCGGCAAACAATATCAAGCGTGGGTTATTCCGCCGGGTGGCGTGCCCAAGCCCGAGCCAGTATTTTCGCCAGATGCGAGCGGGTCGGGGTCAGTCGACATACCATCAGCCCCGATCAAAGGTGCGCTCATCGCCGTGACGGTTGAGCCGGTCGGCGGTTCGCAACAGCCGACGTCCAAGCCGTTTCTCGTGGCGAAGATCGACTAGCGTTTACGCGACGGTTGCCGCACCCATGGCGCGTTCGACGTTCGAGCCGCAGTCGCGCAATAGAATATCTGCCGGCGCGACGCCATCTTCAATCACATTGTTTGCCAGCGGATCGAGGAAACGTACCTCGTCCGGCGCGATAGCCACGAGACCGGCCCGAGCTATTGACACAAGCTCGCGCGCCGTTGCGAGCGCATCGACGCCCTCGCATCGCGCCGCCAGCGCGTCGCGCGCCACCGCAATCTGCAGCGCTCTGAAACCCGCGCGGTCTAAGCGGGGTGCGGCGGCCTGCGCGGCATCGAGCGCGCCCGCGTCCTGCGTAAGTCCCTTCCAAAATGCCATCAGCGCCAGCGCATATTCAGGCGCGCCTCCATCTGCGCTGCGCATTTCGACGTACTCACGGATTCGGGCTTCAGTAAAGATCATGCTTAGCAGGCTGCGGAAGTCGTCAACGCGTGCATCGTTCATTTCTGTGAGCCGTTGCCCGGCGGTATCGACGAGCTCGCCGCTACGTTCGAGAAAGAAGGTCGGCACGTCCAAGAGTGCCCGCACGGTCGCGTCTAAATCGAAGGTCTCGTCGAATGCTGCGGGCGCCGCGCCCGTGCGATCGGCATCGGTGTCGAGCCAGACTGCGTAGCGTGTCGACTTGAGACCGGTGAGCGCTCCGCCCGCGTATGGCGAGTTGGCGCACATTGCAGCGACGATCGGGCCCAATCTGTTTCCCAACACATACTTGCGGCCGAGATCCTCGACGCTTTCGTAGTCAACGCTGACTTGCATGGCTGCAGTCCGCGTCATCATATCCCAGGCGTGCCCGCCTTGACGCCGCAGATATGGACGCATGATCTCGTAGCGACGCTTTTTAATCCACGACTGTTCATCTAAGGTGCGCAGCGGGTCAAACCCGAGCGCAACAAAAAAGATTGCTCGCTCGGCATCGAGATCGCGCAGATCGGTGAGGAACCGGCGTACATCACGTTCTGTCTCCGCAAGCGTCGCATGAGGAAAACCGGAAAATTCAATCTGTCCGCCGGGTTCAAGCGTGACGTGCCCATACGGCATGCGCAAAGCGATGATTTGCCGGCCTTCGAGCGTCGCGCTGCCGTGACGAAGCACGAGCGCTCGCAGAAGTTCTTGCACGCGTGTGCGATTGATGCGCCGGTACGAGCCCCGCTCAAAACCGAGGAGCTCGTATTCCAATCCCATGCGCCACTGACTGACGGGCTTCGCATGACTGCGAATGTACTCGCGCGCGGAGTCGACAGTGAGCGCGTCCGGCGCGACGACTGCAATGCCTGCGTTGCTTCGAGGAATAGGCTCTTGCTTCACGTAAGCGTCCTTGGGTGAGCACGCAGAGTCTGGCGCCGGCACAAAAGGAATCATTGCGGTCGATTCGAGCGCAGACGCTTCAACTTTTCGACCTTGTGACCTCCGAAGAAGTCCTGCGGGTCGAACCAATGCCCGGCTTTCGTCCGCTTCTGTGGCATCTTGCCCACATTGGAGTGTACCAAAACTACTGGATTCTGCAGCGCTGCGCAGGACAGCCGAGTATTAACCCAGCCTACGACATTCATTTTGACCCTATCAAGACCCCGCGCGAAGAGGCCAAAGTGTTGCCCTCGCTCGATGAGATCGAAGCATACCTTCGCGAGACGTTGCAGCGCGTTGAACACTTTCTGGAAATTGCTGATCTGCAGCGCAAGGCCCACAATGGCGCCTTAAGTCCGAGCTACGTCTTCGACCTCGTTGTCGAGCACGAGATGCAGCATCAGGAAACGATTGCGTTTGTCATGCAGTCGCTGCCGCTATCCAGCAAGAAACCGGGGCCGGGTGCTAGCGACGGCGCACGTGCCAGTGCCGCCGAGGAGATTCTCGTTACGCCTGTGCGCGCCGACATCGGCGGTACCGATGCGAGCTTCGTGTACGATAACGAATTGCCGCGACACTCAGTTGAGCTGAAACCATTTTTTATCGATCGTGATCTGACGACAAACGGCGAGTACCTCGAGTTCGTTGGGGCCGATGGTTATGCGATGCGCGAGCTGTGGAGTGAAGACGGCTGGCAATGGAGAGAATCGGCCGGTATTACTCGCCCGTTATATTGGTCGGGGTCGCCGTGGCACGAGCGCGGATTTTTCAGCGAAACGCTCTTACGGGACGATGCTCCAGTTACCGGCATATCGTGTTTTGAGGCGGAGGCGTACGCTGCCTACCGCGGCAAGCGGTTACCGAGCGAAGCGGAATGGGAATTTGCGGCGGGGTGGGAGCCGCAGCGTGGCGTCATGCAACGGTACCCGTGGGGCGATGAGCCGGTCGCGTCCGGCTTGGAAAGGGATCGCGCATGGGGAACGATGCCTGTCGGATGGTTCCCGGAGAACTCGAGCGCCTTGGGCCTTCACGACGTGATCGGCAGTCTCTGGCAATGGACCTCATCGCAGTTCCGCGGTTATCCGGGATTTCAATCCTATCCGTATCCGGAGTATTCCGAAGTTTGGTTTGACGGCGACCACCGCGTAACACGCGGCGGCTCGTGGTTTACCGATCGCTCACTCGCGCGCACGAGCTTCCGCAATTTCTATCGGCGGAGATTTCGGCAGGCTTTCTGTGGCATTCGCTGCGCCCGTGATGCGCGATGACGCGTGGCTCGCACGCGCCGTCGATCGCTACCACGAACTATGCGCTGACGACAGGCTTGCGGGACCGGGCGTCGTCGCAGCATTCGTCAAGGGGCAACTCGACGCAGGATTGACGTTCGGCGGCGTTGTGCAGTGCCGCTCGCTTCGTCCTGCTTTCATCACGCGCGAACGAGTCGACACACTGCGCAATGCTGTGTCGTCGTTGTGGCAAGCATTCCAAACGCTTGAAGCACACGCGCTGCAGGATGAATCGCTCGCTGCTGAGATTGGTCTGAGCGCCGACGAGCGTGCGCTGGCGGCCATCGATCCTGGGTACGACGACGCGACAGTCGTTTCGCGCCTTGACACATTCTTTCATGAGAAGCTGCGCGTTCTCGAATACAACGCCGATAGTCCCGCCGGGATGTCCTATCAAGCTGGGCAGGCCGCGCTCATGCGGCGTTTGCCGGTCATGACACGCTTCAGCAGCGAATTTCACTTACAGGATTTGCGCGCAGACGTCGCCTTGCGCGAGACGCTCCTTGGGGTGTGGCGCGAGTTCGCTGCCCGCAAAGGGATCCGCACGTCGACACCTGTCATCGCCATCGTCGATCTCGCCGGAGCGGCAAGTGGTGCCGAGTTTCAACTCGTCGCGCGTGACCTCGAAAGCCATGGCATTCCAGCGCTTATTGCGACCCCCGAAGACCTGACATATCGCGGAGGAAAGCTCCAAGCTCGCGGAAGGGACATCGATCTCGTCTACAAACGATTGCTCGTTGCCGATTTTCTGGCGCATTACGATTTACATCACCCGCTCGTGGAAGCGTATGCGGCCGGCGCCGTGTGCGTAGCAAGCTCGTTTAGATGCACCATCGCGCATAAGAAAAAGGCGCTAAGTGCGCTCCTGGATCCGCGCCATTCGGCGTGGTTCACGCGTGAGGAACGAAATTCGATTATTGCCCTCGTCGCGCGAACAGCGCCGCTCACTTCCATCAGCCCCCGAGTGCTCGAAGCCGAGCAGCACTCGTGGGTGCTGAAGCCGAATGATGCGCATGGCGGGGAGGACGTAGCACTCGGCTGGGAAACTGATCCAGCGCAGTGGCGTGCATTGCTTGAGGCTGCGCAGCGGGGCGACTACGTGGTGCAGGAGCGAATTGAACCCACGTTTGGGACCTACCCGATCTTCGATGCGTTGCTGCCGGGTGACGGCGCTTCATTGCGAACCCTGATTGAAGATTGCAACGCGTATGTGTTCCGCGGCGTGCTCGGCGGGATCTTAACGAGACTGTCGGACGCTGCGGTGATCAACGTGTCGCGCGGGGGCCAAGCGATCCCGACCTTCGTTATCGATCCCCTCTAAATTATGCCGCGCGGAGAACAAGCGCCGCGTTAAGCCCACCGAAGCCGAAACTATTGGAGAGCACCGTGTGCTGTTTCAACGGGGTTGGCACCGACGGCGCGTAGCTGAGATCGCATCCATCGCCCGGTGTTTCCAGATTGACGAGCGGCACAACCGTGCTCTCCTTAATTCCGAGAGCGCAGAGAGCTACTTCTACCGCACCCGTCGCCCCAAGCGCGTGACCCATCATTCCTTTGATCGCGGAAACGAGAACGCGATCAGCATGCGCGCCCAATGCGGCGCGAATCGCAAGACTTTCAGTCGAATCATTGAGCGGGGTAGATGAGCCGTGGGCGTTGACGTGATCGACCTCATCCGGTTGTGCTCCAGCCTCGCGCAGTGCGAGCGTCATTGCGCGCGTCGCTTCGCGTCCGTCTGCCCGGGGTGCCGTCATGTGCTCGCCGTCATTCGTTAAGCCATAGCCCGCAATCTCCGCATACGGCACGCCGCCGCGAGCAACAACGTCCTCCTCGCGCTCGAGCAGCAGCAGACATCCAGCCTCGGCCATGACAAATCCATCGCGCGCAGCGTCAAAAGGGCGGCTCGCGCTTGCCGGATCGTCGTTGCGCGTCGACATCGCCCGGATTATGTCAAATGCGCCGAACGTTAGCGGTGCGAGTGGAGATTCAACACCACCTGCGATCGCGGCTCTGCAAACGCCGTCTCTCACCGCTCGGAAGGCATCGCCGATAGCAACCGCCCCGGCTGCGCACGAATTCGAATTAGATATCGACGGACCGTGCACACCGAAGTGGATTGCCACATTGCAACATGACGCAGCACCGAAGACGCTCAGGGCCAGCATCGGATGGACGGAGCGCAACCCCTGCCGGAGGTACGCTTCATATTGCCGCTCTGCATAGACAACGCCACCGAGCGCGCTGCCGATCCACACACCGAATTCGCCATCTCCTTTTTTTGGCGTGTAGCCCGAATCGTCAAAAGCAAGCTGAGCAGCCGCAATGGCAAACTGGCTAAAGCGGTCGGTGCGCTGAGCTTCTTTGCGATCCAAGAGCGCAGCGGGGTCGAATCCGTTAACCTGACCTGCGACTTTGGATCGAAACTGCGAGGGATCGAATCGATCGATGAATTGTACTGCGCGAGTTCCTGCCAGCGCATTGTTCCACACGTTTGCTCGGCCGATGCCAATCGGCGTGATCGCCCCGATGCCGGTGATGAAAACTCGGTTAGCCACGGTGCGACTCAACGGCCTTCTTCACGCTTGCGAGCGTGCGACTCGCAATGGGAGCGATGAACTGCTCCGAGATGATGTGCCTGCCCAAGCGCGTGCGCACGAGCGGCAACTTCAGGGCGGCGAGGTCGTGACTAATGATGACGCGCGTGCCCTGCGCCAGCGGATCGAAGATCCACGCAACTCGCATTCCCTTGGCCCAGCCGCAGATGTGCACAAATTCAATGCGCGGGATGGACGGCAACAAGCGCTGTTCGGCGGTCCAACGCACCGGCATCCAGTTCCGCCGCGCCGACATCACCGCGAGCCTGGCGTCTTGGGTTTCTCGCAGCACGTGCACGTAATTGTAGTGGGGCAAAATACGCGGCCAATTCGCTACGTCTTGCGCGATTGCGTACACATCCGCGGGTGCCGCATCCACGATGATGGATTGCTCCGTCATCATGACGCAAGCAGCTCCGTCAGAACGCGAGGTGCAAATGCAGCCCGAGCAGGTGCCACGCCGCTGACGCTCGCCAGTATCGCCTGGGTGGCATACGCGTTTCGTTGTATGCTGCGTAACGCCCGAGCTCGCAGGAACCCGACACGCACAACGGCTTCGACCAAGCGCGTAAGCTCGCGCCGAGGCCCAACGATGGAGCGCCACTGCCGCGCGTAGTTCTTAGCGACTCGCTCTTGCGGCTTGCCCGCCAGCAGTGCGCGCACAGCCGCGCAGGCCGGCACCGAAAGCGCGATCGCATTGGAGACACCTTGACCCGTAAACGGATCGAGTAGCTCGGCCGCATCTCCCGTGAGCAGAATCCGTCCGCGAATAACGCGCGTTGCGCGGTACCGCAGCGGACCGATGGCGACAATGCGCTCAACGTTTTCCGGTTCGAAACGGCGTTCGCCATAGGTTATCTTGTCGACAATGGCATCTGCATCTTCGGGCCGTGCGGGTTGCGGCAAGACGAGCATGCTGTTCGCAGTGCTCGCCGTGAGCGGATTGCGCGCGTAATATCCGTTTATTCCTACATACATCGAGAGCGTGTCGCCAGCTCCTTGATCGCGAAGGTGACCGCCGATCGCCCAGCGTCCGGCCCTGCGTTTGCTCGAGACCAATCCGCAGCGCTGCGCCACCGTCGACCACGCGCCGTCTGCGCCAATCATCACGTGCGGGGTAAGCTCAAGCTCTTGACCGTGTTCGTCGCGATACCTGAGGTGGATGGTTCGGCCGGATTCGTCGGCACTGAGAAAGACTCCGCGTAGTAGTTGGACGCCCGCGCCGCGCGCCAGGGCCAGTAACCGATCATCAAAGACCGATCGCGGAAGAGAGGCTGCGTTGGTTTCCGGCAGCTGCAACCGAGCGTGTGCGCCAAAACCATGGAGCTCGATCGAACGGATACTATGTGCGCCCGACAGAACCGGCTCGTCGACGCCTAAATCTTTCAGGCCACTTTTCACGCCGGCGCACAAGTAATCGCCGCAGACCTTGGTGCGCGGAAATTTTGAACGCTCCAGGATCGTCACATCGTAGCCGGCACGTGCAAGACGTAACGCAAGCGAGGAGCCAGCTGGTCCGGCCCCGATGATCGCGACGTCGGTCACGCCAGGACTCCGCCAGTCACGCCAGTACTCCGCCAGTCAATGTCATCCGATATCCTGCCTTGTTTCGCACGTTGATCGACGTCCAGCCGGCACGCCGCGCCAACTCCCGCAGTTCGGCGGGCGTGTAGGCGCGCAACACCGACAACGGTCCGTCATTGCGCGTAAACTCACTGCGAGTGAACAGTGGAAGAATAAAACGTGCAAATGCCCACGCGATCCGGCTGCGACGCAGATCGTTAACGATGACGGTCGCGGCTACTCTGGCCAGCTCACGCAACACCACGATCGCATCAAGCGGATCAAAATGATGCAGTGCCAGGTTGCAGGTGGCAAGTTCGAAGCTGCGGTCGGCAAAGGGCAGCGCAAGCGCGTCGCCCTTCATAAAGAGAAGGTCGCTGCGCGCATCACCCATCTCTTCTGCAATGCGCAAAAGACGCTCGGAACGGTCGACCGCGACGCACACAGCCTTCGTGCCACGCTGCGCCAAGTAGTCAAGGAGCCGGCGGGGGAGATCGGCGCCGCCTGTCGCGACGTCGACGACACGCGATGGGGGTCTGGGGAGCCGTTCCAGCTCGTCGCGCAAAGCTGTCCAGCCGCCCAGAAATGCGTTCACGCGGGTTAAGTCGGCCAGGGTTTCGCGCCACTGCGCCGGCGTCCCGATCGCCTCATCGTCGTCCATCAGCTCGCGTCCAACTAAACGGTTCACTGCGTGCCTCCAAGACATACCCTATGATGACAGCTTAAAAAGCACATGAAGAATCCGGCCAAAAGCTGCTCTAGACCCCAATTTACTGAGTGTGACATCGGTCCTAGCGGCCAAACTGGATATGCGGCACAATCTTATATGAATCCGATACCCCCTAGCCATACGCGTTGAAGTGAGACAGTGCCGTGGCCATATTGAAGAAGCGCAAAGAAGAGCGAGTTACACAGCCCCTGCCCCGCATGAACGGCACGGGTGTGATTTCTGTGCCCCTTGCCGACCCGATCGCAAAATCACGCGAGTGGGCCGCAACTGTGAGTCAGCTCATCGGAGCGGCCGCCGAGCTGTCGAATTCGAACGTCGGGTATCGCGTCACCCCTTTGCTGAGCGGAGTAACGGTATCGTGGGAGCGCAAATCGCTGCCCTCGCGGCAGTGGCTGCGTGACCTCGAGCAAGAGATCATCACCTACGGGATCTGCAACGGCTTGCAGATCTGGTTTCGGGAGTTCTAAACTCTCCGTCGCACAATCGATACGACCGTTCCGGCCAACCATAGCGCAAACGCGATGGCAATCAAGCAGCCGACGGCGCCTGCTGTGACGAATCTATCCCAACGACCAATGGTGTGAATGACAAACGGCGATGCTTCGCTTCCGTCGCCCGTTGCAGTGTCAATGACAGCCGCAACCTTACCAGCCTTGACGTCGGGGAGCTCGGGCGCCACGTGCACTCCAGGCGAACCCTTCTCCGACCCCGCGGCGAAAACATAAGGCGGCAGCGAGACGCCACCGTATCCAATGAAGGGCTGCGTCACATAGTAACCGGAGACGACAACTTTCGAGTGGCCTATCTTTTGCGCGCGGGCGAGGCTCGCAACGGACACGGGCAGCGGCACGACACCGGTTAGGCCAAGTATTACATATATAAGAGCAGCCACGCCAAGTAGGGCGATCGCTGCGATCGTGCGTTCGCCAAGCGTCACGGTTGAGGCGCCCGGGCCCTGCGCAACCGCGGACGGCGTGTTGTGTGCGCTAGCCAACCGTCTCGCTCACCGTTTTGGCCAGTAAGAAGAGGAGCAAGTAGTCGGGGCCGCCGGCTTTCGAATCGGTGCCCGACATGTTAAAGCCGCCAAAGGGATGCGCGCCAACCATGGCTCCCGTGCACTTGCGGTTGAGATACAGATTGCCGACGTAAAACTCGTCGCGTGCACGTTCGAGCTTGCTGCGGTCACGTGAATAGACACTGCCCGTGAGGCCAAATTCCGTGTTATTGGCAATAGCAAGCGCCTCATCGTAGTCCTTTGCCTTGATCACCGCGAGCACAGGCCCAAAAATCTCCTCTTGCGCGATGGTTGCCGTCGGTGAAACGTCGGTGAACACTGTCGGTTCGAGGAAATATCCCTCATCGGCTGCGCGCTCACCACCTGCCAGCAGCGTGCCTTCGCGTTTGCCGATTTTGATGTACTCCTCAATCTTGTCTCTCGAGCGCTCATTGATAACCGGGCCCATGAAATTTTTCGTATCGACGGGATCACCGACCGTGATCTTGTCGACCCGCTCGGCAAGGCGGTTGACGAACTCGTCGTAGACTGGCGCTTCGATGATTGCTCGTGAGCACGCGGAGCACTTTTGCCCCTGGAATCCGAACGCGGCCGACGCTACGCCTTCAACTGCGGCCCCTACATCCGCATCTGCCGCTACGACGATTCCGTCCTTGCCACCCATCTCTGCAACGACCCGCTTGATCCAATGCTGACCTTGAGGCACGTCGGCCGCAAGACGATTGATGCGCAGACCAACTTCCTTGCTGCCGGTGAAGGAAATGAAGCGCACGCGCGGATCGCTCACAAGCGCATCACCGATGGTCCCGCCGGATCCAGTAATGAGGTTGACGACGCCAGGCGGCAGTCCGCACGATTCGAGCAATTCGACGAAGCGTGCGGCGATTACCGGAGAGTCGCTCGACGGCTTGAGCACGACCGTGTTGCCGGCGACGATCGCTGCGGACGTCATGCCGGCCATGATCGCGAACGCGAAGTTCCAAGGCGGTATGACGATGCCTACGCCCATAGGGATGTAGTGCATCTCATTTTCTTCGCCGGCGATCGGAATGAGCGGACGGCGCTGCGCGTAACGCAGCATTTCTCGCCCATAGTACTCGAGAAAATCGATACCCTCGGCGACATCGCCGTCTGCTTCGGGCCAGCTCTTGCCGACCTCGAGAACCAGCAGCGCGTCGAATTCATCGCGCCGTTTGCGCACGGCGTCTGCAGCGGAGAAAAGCAGCTGAGCTCGCTCACCCGCCGGCACGCGCGACCAATCGACAAAGGCGCGCTGCGCTGCGGCTATTGCATCGCTTGCCTGCGCGATCGTGGCGGACTGCACCCGCCCAACGATCTCCGAAGGATGCGAAGGATTGATCGAGGAGAATTGCTTGTCGGCACGCACGCGCTTGCCGCCGATGATTAACTCGTACTCTTTGGTTTCGCCGCGCACGCGGGCGATCGCCGCTTCCAAGCCTGCGCGTTCTTGCGGGGACCCGAAACTTCGAATCGGCTCGTTGACAAATTTCGACCGCTGCTCGAGTACGGTAGCCATGGTTGCTCCAATGATTCTGGGTTGGTGCGCAAGAAACGTCGTCGTGTAAGTTCGGCGGGCCGTGCGGACGTACCCTGGCGCACCTGCTACGGAGGAAGCATGCCGGAAAGTTCCATCATTATTCGAGCCGCGGATCCCGACGAGTTGGATATCGCAAGCGAGTTCTGGGTTTCGATGCGGCGCGAGCTCAACATGCCCGACGAAGATCTTGCTTCAAATTGGAAGACGCTTTCCGTCGACTACTTCCAGCGCCGGCACGACGCAGGCGAGCTGCGCTGGTTCTTGGCGTATGACGGCGATACCGTGGTCGCGAGCGCCGCGGGGTTCTTAACTGATGGGTACCCGAGTGAGATCTGCGTGAACCGGCGCGTCGGCTATGTCGCCGGCGTCTTTGTGAAGCCTCGCTGGCGAAGACGCGGTCTGGCACGCGTTGTCACGCAAGCTGCCGTCGACTGGCTATGGGAAATTGGGTGCCGCGTCGTGCGGTTGCATGCGGCGAACGAGGCGCGGGCGATATACGAGAAGATGGGATTTGTGCCAAGTAACGAGATGATTATGGAGCGCCCTGTCCCCCGATCGGGCGATCTTCTTCCTCATCGGGGAGCGTAACAGAATGTTTACGGCGCCGCATGTCGGCCAGCCCGGGTTTTGACATTTCCATGCCTGCCAGCTCGATCGGCATTTCTTTGTCGTAGAAACGTCCAGCGTGGCGCAGGTCCACGTCGCGTGCCTCGCCTGCAGGCTCTCGCTCGCTGCTCATGCTGTGCGACTACGAGAGCCAGCCGCGCTCCCCTGGTCGAGCGTGCGAGGAATGTCTCTGAGAGTGACCTAATCGGATGAGAAGGACCTAGGTCCGTTACTACATTTTGTTTCTTTCATGGTCCGTTGCTTCAGTTTTGAGGAGAACGCGTGAATAAGTATTTGGCGGAATTTATCGGCACGCTGCTGCTCGTCTTATGCGGCGTTGGGAGCGCTATCTTCGATGGCAAGTCCATCGGCGCTCTCGGAATATCGCTGACATTCGGTTTGGTTTTAGTCGCGCTCGTCTACGCGATCGGACCGATTTCCGGCTGCCACATTAATCCTGCAGTCACGCTTGGTGCAGCGATCGCAGGGCGCATGAAGGGCTCAGATGTCGTGCCATACTGGATTGCTCAGGTGTTGGGCGGCATATCGGGCTTTGGGTTTCTGGCGCTCATCATGATCGGCTCTTCCACGCCGGATATGGTGCACGTATCCGCGCTTGCCACTTCGAACGGCTTCGGCGACCACTCGCCCGGTGGGTATGGCATGGCTGCAAGCTTCGTCGCTGAAGCTGTGCTGACGCTCGTGCTCGTTTTGACCGTACTTGGCGCGACTGGGCCCATGGCGCCGAGCGGCTTTGCCGGCATTCCGATTGGTTTTGCGCTTGCTGTAATCAACATCGTGGGCATACCCATCACCAACGGCTCGTTCAACCCGGCGCGTAGCATCGCTCCGGCGATATATGCACACGATTGGGCACTTGCCCAATTGTGGCTGTTCATCGTGGCTCCGCTCGTCGGAGGCGTGCTCGCTGCGTTTGTTTATAAGATATTAGAGAAACGATAGCAGCAACGGACCTTCAGGTCCGTTAATCGAAGTATACTCGCATGCACGTCCTTCGAAACGCCGATCTCTCACGCGAGGAGATGCAGCGCTACGCCCGCCACCTGACTCTGCCCGATGTCGGCCTAAGCGGACAGCGAAAACTCAAGGCCGCGTCGGTGCTGCTCGTGGGAGCGGGTGGCCTCGGCTCACCGCTTGGCCTCTATTTCGCGGCGGCAGGCATCGGGCGACTCGGAATCGTCGACGATGACGTCGTCGATGAAACGAACCTCCAACGTCAGGTGATCCACGGCAGCGCAGCAGTCGGAAAACTCAAAGTTGAGAGCGCGGCACAACGAATCGCAGATCTCAATCCGCATGTCGAAGTCATTACCTACCCATTCCGCTTCAACGCCGAACAAGCGCTCGCGCTCGTGGCAGACTACGACATCGTCGTGGACGGCAGCGACAACTTCCCCACCCGCTTCTTGGTGAACGACGCGTGCGTCTTAGCAGGGAAGCCCAACGTCTATGGCTCGGTGTATCGCTTTGAAGGTCAAGCCTCGGTCTTCGATACGCGCCGCGGTCCGTGCTACCGCTGCGTGTTTGCACATCCGCCGCCTCCGGGAGCTGTGCCGTCGTGCGCAGAGGGCGGCGTGCTGGGCGTGCTTCCCGGTATCATCGGTCTCATCCAAGCAACTGAAACAATCAAGCTTATCATTGGCAAGGGCGACCCGCTGATCGGCAAGCTTCTGCTCTTCGACGCCCTGGAGATGCGGTTTGCGACTCTTTCGATTGCGAAGGACGACGCGTGCCCTGTGTGCGGCATCAATCCGTCAATCACGCAGGTGCGTGAGGAAGAGGCGCAGTGCGACATATCGCCGGATTCTTCGCAAACGCGCAGCGATCCCGATTTCGAAATTACACCGCAGTCGTTGCGCGCTAAACTTGATAGCTTCGAGCCGATCGAAATACTCGACGTGCGCGAACCGGTCGAGCGAGAGATTGCCACCCTGCGAAATACGATTGAAATTCGAGTCGACGACCTTTCGGAGCATCTGAGCGAGCTGCCCCGCGATAAGCAGATCGTCGCTTATTGCCGCACGGGTGTGCGCAGCGCTCGCGCAGTGCAACTGCTGCGCAATGCTGGGTTTGAACGCGCTCGCAGTCTGGCCGGCGGAATCAATGCCTGGTCGGAGACCGTCGATCCGAGCTTGACGCGATACTAGGCCCCGATCGCCGGGTAAGCCGGTCGGCGAGGTCGAAGCAGTCCAAAACCCCCAGTTTCGGCCTTTTTGCGTGTTTTGACGACTCCACTCGCTCCCCCGCGCCTTGCTTTGTAGGGGCCGGAAATGATAAGATAACCTATGGTTTTGGTCTGTGTCGGAAAACGTATTGGCGCGATGTCGAAATTGGAAATCTTCAATCTCCCCTCCGCTATCGTCAGCACCGCATATCCCGAAACCGTTTAGCACAAGAAAACGAGCGCTGACGAAAAAAGAATGGCCGTAAGCGGCTAGGAAGCGCAGAGGAGTCAAACTACACGTGTATACCGACCAACTACTTTCGTGCGTCGATTGCGGCGCACAATTTACATTTACTGCCGGTGAGCAAGAATTCTATGCTCAAAAAGGCTTCCAGAACAAACCAAATCGCTGCCCCGATTGCCGTCAGGCTCGTAAGGCCAGCCGTGCTGCAGGCGGCGGCGATCGCCGGGGCGGCGGTGGCGGTTTCGGCGGCGGTCAGCGCCAGATGTTCAGCACGACATGCAGCAGCTGCGGAGGTGCGGCCGAAGTGCCGTTCCAACCGCGCGGCGACAAGCCGGTTTACTGCCGCGACTGCTTCCAAAAGCAGCGCGCGTACTAAATCGACCGACACGAACAGAGCCCGGCAAACGCCGGGCTCTTCTTTTATATTACTAGATGATTTATCTAATTATTACGTCCAGTGATCCACGAAGCGTGCCGGGTCGAAGAGCCTGATGTCGTGGAAGCTCACGCCCTCGATGATGAGATCGGCGATGATTTCTCCGACAACGCTGCAGAACTTGAAACCGTGGCCTGAAAATCCGCCCGCGAGCCACACGTTGGCCTCGTGTGGATGGCGACCGATTAAGAAATGCAGATCCGGCGTTAACGTGTACATGCAGGCGACTGACGCAACGTGCTTGCCGGCTGCAGCGGGCATCCAGTCGGCCAGCGTCTGACGAACTGCTTCCACCTCGTTCTCGGAAACAGTACGATCGAGTTCTTGCGGCGTTGTATAAATTTCGGAATGATGGAAGGCTGCTTTGAGGCCGGTGCCGCCGAGGCTCGGAAAGCCGTACAGCATAAACTTTTGATTATGGTCCACAATGTAGACGGGAAGTTTGGGCGGACCGAATACGTCGGGATGGACCCTGGGTTGAAACCAGTGCATGACGTTACGCTCAACGCGCAGAGGCAGATTGAGATCGCTCGCAACGTTGGCAAGCCAGGCGCCCGCGCAAATCACGAGTTGTTCTGCTTCAAACCGCTCACCATCGGCGGTCGTGACCGCAACTCCTATAGGCGTCGCTTCCCACGACTTTGCTTCGGTTTGGAATCGAAGCTCGGCTCCTTTGCTTTGTGCGCGCTGTACGTGCGCTCGGATGCATGCTTCGGGAAACAGGATCCCCGCAGGCTCTTCAAAGACCGCAACATCGTTTTGCCGCGGAGCCGTCGCAGGAAAGCGACGCACGATCTCATTTGCTTCCAGTAATTCGTGTTTAAGATTGTGTTCGCGCGCGCTGCGCAGCGAGCCCTGGACGAGCTCGCTTTCCATCCGGCCAACCATAAGACCGCCGGTTCGCATAAGCAGCTGCTCTTCGGCATTGTTTTCCAGCTCCATCCACAATTCGTAAGCGCGCAGCACGAGCGGAACGTACGCCGGATCTTCATAGTATGCTTGGCGGATCATGCGCGTATTGCCGTGCGACGAACCGCGATCGTGTGCGAGCGTGAACTGCTCGAGCCCAAGCACGCGCTTTCCGCGATCCGCGAGATGCATGACGGCAGCACTACCCATGCCACCAAGGCCTAAGACAATGGCATCATACATAGAGGGTTTGGCATTCAGATTCGGATAGACTTTGCCAAAGGCATGCCGCACAATAAGACCATGCAAACTCTCTTTATGGATCAGTCCGCCGACTCGAAGCGGCGTCTGGCGTCGGTCATGGGGCGCGACCGGCATGCCGATGGGGCATTTTTCTACGGGGTGACGACGACCCGGATTTTCTGCCGGCCGGGCTGTCCGTCGCGGCGCCCGCGACCGGACCACATCGTGATGTTTCAAACGATCGAGCAGGCCCGTAAGGAAGGCTTTCGAGCATGCCTGCGCTGCCGGCCCGAGTCCTTAGCGTCCGGAAGCGATATTGCGCAGCGCATCTGCCGCTATATCGATAAGCGAGCGGAAGAGTCGCCGAGCTTGTCCGAGCTCTCGGCTCGCTTTGGACTCTCGCGGCATCATCTTGCGCGTACGTTTAAGGCAGCCATCGGCATGACGCCCAAAGCCTATGCCGATATGCAACGCATCGATCGGCTCAGGCAGCGCTTGCGCGATGGTGAATCGGTGACGACTGCGCTCTATTCAGCGGGGTTTGGTTCGAGCAGCCGGTTGTACGAACACAGCAACACGCTTATGGGAATGACACCCTCGGACTACCGGCGTCAGGGGGTGGGGAAGACGGTGATGTTTACGGTCGTCGACACCACCCTCGGCAAGCTCCTTGTCGCGGCCACGTCGCGCGGAATCTGCGCGGTAAAGCTCGGTGATTCCGAAATGACCCTTGAGCGCGGATTGCGCCGCGAATACGCGGCGGCTGAATTGCGCCGCGATGATGCGACGCTGGCGCCTCTCGTCGATGCGATTGCCCAGTACGTTGAAAAGGGAACGCCGCTCCACGGTCTTGCGATGGACGTCCAAGCGACTGCGTTCACTCGCTCTGTGTGGAAAGCTCTCATGGCTATACCTTATGGACAGACCCGAACCTACGCCCAAATAGCGGCGTCCATCGGGCGTCCGACCGCGGCGCGCGGCGTCGCGCGAGCCTGTGCGACAAATCAGCTTGCGCTTGTGATCCCATGTCACCGCGTCGTGCCAAGCGCAGGCGGTACGGGCGGCTATCGGTGGGGCGCGGCGCGCAAGCGCAAATTGCTGGAGCGCGAACGCGAGCTTGCGGGAGAAATTTAAGCTTCCGCGAGACGTGTTTCCAGCGTCACGGCCGCTCCACGATAAAGACTACCAGCGCCTCAGGCCCGTGCGCGCCTAAGACGAGTACCTTTTCGATATCGGCGGTTCTGCTGGGGCCGGTGACGATGAGCGCTTCGCCGCGCGCACCTGCGGCCGCGGCGTCCGCAATACAGTCCAACGCCTGCGGGGTAAATGTCGCGTGAAGTGAATCGAGCTCCGCAACGATTGCACACGTGCGCGGTAGGTACGGCAGCACACGGTCTTGCGAATTGTTGAGAATGACCATTGCAGATCCAGTATCCGCCAGCAGCGAGCGCGCCTCAAGCAGAGCACAGTCGCAGCGTTCCAGCTCAAGACGATCGAGATTCGCCGCCGACGAGACGTCGAAGCCGTCGAGCTGCAGGGCGATGTCCTGTGCAAGCGGGCTCGATTGCACTGCGACGCTGCGCACGTTGCGCGCGAGCAGATACGATGCAAGCGCGGCCCCGCACTCGGCGCGGTCCCGCACGATGAAAGCGCGGCCTGCAACCGCCTGAAGCTCCGTAGCAAATTGCTGGGCTAGCGTTGCTTTGCTTTCGTTCGTTTCGCCAAAGATCGTGGGCGGCGGCGGGGTACGTGTGCGTCCGTTTAGATCCATGAGCGCTTCGCGGACTGCCGCCAAAACGCCCGAGCGCGCATCGTTCATCTCGTCCGTTCCCACCATTCTTTGAAACTTTCTTTGGGCGGTTGCGGCAGCGTTCGACTCTTGGTCCACGCGCCGAGAACCCCCGGGTACCATCCTATTCGGCGACCGAGGGCGGCTGCTCGCCGCAGCCAGCGAACCGAGCGCTGATACGACGGGAGATCCCGCATGGCGCGCGTCCACGCGGCGATGCTCCGGCTGGTCATGCTTGCCCGCGCAGCCCCGTGCTCGACTGCGCGGTGTCGCAGGTATACGAGCTGATGCGGCAGGTCGATCTTCACCGGACATTCGTCTTGACACGCGCCGCACAGCGTCGAGACGAACGGCAGCTCTCCGGCTTGGTTGATGCCTGTGAGCTGCGGCGTGATGACGGCGCCAATCGGTCCGGCATACGTGCCTCCATACGCGAAGCCGCCTGCGCGACGGTAGATGGGGCACACGTTGAGACACGCGCCGCAGCGGATGCAGTACAGGGATTGCCGCGTCTTTGGATCGGCCAAGAGCTTCGTGCGCTTCGCGTTCACGATGATGCAGTACACCGTTTTGCCTGCTTCGGCCCCGAGAAAATGATGAGTGTAAGTCGAGATTTTTTGGCCTGTGGCTGCGCGCGCTAGAATTCGCACGAAGAGCGGCACGTCTGCCAGCCGGGGGATAACCTTCTCGATTCCCATCAGGAATACGTGAACCCGGGGCACAGCCGACGAAAGTCCCCCGTTACCCTCATTCTCAATGACAACGATTGTGCCGGTTTCTGCGACTGCGAAATTAACGCCGGTCATGCCGACTTGCGCTTGCATGTATCGTGCACGCAGGCGCGTTCGTGCCGCCGACATCAGCGTTTGCGGATCGTCCGTGTACTTGATTCCAAGCTTGGCCGCAAAGAGCTTGCCGATATCTTGGCGCGAAAGGTGGAGGGCTGGGCCAACGATATGCGACGGACGCTGCTCTGCGAGCTGGACGATGAATTCGCCCAGATCGGTTTCAATCGCATCGATCCCTGCGCGCGACAGATGCTCGTTAAGCCCGAGCTCCTCGGAAACCATCGACTTGCCTTTGACTACCGATGTTGCACCGTGCCGCCGGCAGATGTCGAGACAGTGCGCGACCGCATCGTCCGCGGTCTGCGCCCACAAGACGCCGCCCCCGCGTTGCGTGAACTCTGCCTCGAACTGTGTCAGCAATCGGTCGAGATTTGCGATCGCATACGCTTTGACGTCGTGAGCCGCGCTGCGCAAGGTCTCCCATTCGATCTGTGCCCGCGCCTGATGTGCGGATTGCACTGAACGCTCGAGCGTCGCAGCTAGTCCTGCTGTGGCAGCAGGATGCGCAAACGCGCGAGCAACTTCTTTTCGATTGAAGCTCGTTGCCATAAACCTACGTTGCGGCCAGAATCTGCGCCAGATGCATGAAGCGCAATTTGGTCGCTGGTTGCGAAGCGCGCATCAGTCCTTCGACGTGCATAAGGCAGCTGGAATCTCCCGAGGTTACGACCTGCGCACCGGTCTGCGAGATCGCCGCGCTCTTTGCGCGGCCCATCGAGACCGACAGTTCTGGATACTTCACGGCGAACATGCCGCCGAAACCGCAGCACTCGTCGATGTGGGGCAGCTCGACGTAATCGAGACCGCGCACGGCTTTCAGTAAGGTTATCGCAGCCTCACTCGAGCCGAGCTCCCGCCGCCCATGGCATCCGTCGTGATATGTGACGCGGCCATCAAAGCGCGCGCCGACGTCCGTGCGTCCAAGCACGTTGATGATGAAGGCAGCGAGGTCGTACACTCGCGCACCGACACCCGCTGCCGCCGATGCCGGATCCATGTACGAGTAAAACGTGCGCGCCATAGCGCCACAGGAGCCGGAGGGAACGACGATCCAACGGTACTCGGCAAAAACGCGTGAAAAACCAGTGGCAAGGTAGCCGGCTTCGTCCCAGTGGCCCGCGTTGAACGCAGGCTGGCCGCAGCACGTCTGCTCCATTGGGTATGCAAGGGGCACGTCTAAGCGCGAGAAGAGCGCAACCATTGCCTTGCCTACATCGGGGAAGAGCACGTCGCAGTAGCAGGGCAAGAACAGAGCGACGTGCTCACCGGCTTCATACCGCACCGGTGCCAGAAATGTTGCAGCCATACGCCGGTGCTTTCTGCGCAGGCATCACCCAGGCATTTCGCGGCAAGGTCGGCCGCTACAACTACCTCGGTCCGAACTGCAAGCTGAGGCTCACTGCTCGTCCGGTGTAGTAATGGTTACCTTGCGCGTTGAGATAGGTGACATAGAAATGGTCGTTGAGCAAGTTAACGACGCGGGCCGTCAGTGTAGTCTCGCGCCCGAGCGCGATACCCTGCTCGGAGCTGAACACGATGTGCGGCGTGTACTTGCAATAGCCGGGGGTGCCGGCTGGGCATCCAGCAGATGACAGCCCGCTCCCGTACTCGCCGTCCATTGAGAACCAGACGCCGCGCGGATTGTTGAGAAGAATGCCGGCGTTCGACCCCCAGCGTTGTTCGTGGTCTGCCGGCGTTAAGTCGATCGGAGATCCAAAGCACGGTGCGAGCAGCTGCGTTTCACAGCCTTTGTTTTCTGAATACGTGTGGTTGACGCGGACGTAGAAGTTGTCGCCAGCCTGAAAACGGCATCTGCAGGATCGCGCTTTGGGTGGCGATCCGACCCACCTGATAGTTGATGTCCTGATGCAGATTCGTCAGGCCGACCTGCGTATCGTCGATGAAAAGAAAAGGCATTCGCGCAATCGGTGGACAGCACATAATATATTCGCAGACTGGGGTCGGCCTGTGTCGCTCGCATCTTGTCTTTATAAGTATCGTCTGCGCGGCGCAGTGATTTTACCGAGCCGTGCCCGGCAATGGCGACCAACTTGGCTCGAACGTGAGCTGCGTCGCGTGCCGTTTATCGAGAATTATTCTCAATTGAAATGCTTGCTCCTTCGGATCGTCTCATGTGACCCATTATCACTCTTTCGCTTTGGCCGCCGGGCTCTTCGGCCGGGCTAAAAGTGCATCTTCTAAGCTCGCAAGGGGCTGCCGACAGTTGGCGTAGAATCGTCTGGTCTGGTGCGTAACGCATTCTCTCCCATCTTTGCCTTGATTCTTGCCAGCGCCGCGCTGTGCGCCGCCGACCTCGGTCACGGCGTTATCACGATGTTAGGCGCAAGCGGCCTCGTCACTGGCACCTATGGCTCTTATTACCACGAAGCCGTTGTGCCGGCTTTGTTGGGTGCACTGATCTGCGCAACCATTGTGGCAGCCGCAACGTTTGGCAAGGCGCTCGCGCGAGCTGCTGGTTTCCGAGGCGACTGGCTGACCAGTTTTGTCGAGCGTATTGCAAGGATCAACCTTCTTCTTCTGATCCCGCTCGTTTTTTCGCTGCAGCTTGCGCTGCTTTTCGGCATGGAGAGCGCGGAACAAATAGCTGCGTTCGGGCGACCCCTTGGCATCGGCGCTGCTATGGGCGCTCCGTTGCCGCTCGCTTTGAGCGTCCATGCATTCGCAGCAATTTTGTTGTGCGCTACGACCATCTTGTTCGCACGGGCGCTTGGGCGCGCTGCTCGGGCGCTCACGCATGCAGCTACACCGTTTATTCGCCGGCTTCTGATCAAGCACTCCGCCGCGCCGTCGCCACAACGTCGCCGCCTCATTTTTCGCACCGAAAATGCGCGCCCGACGCCACTGGCGCGACGCATTGCCAATCGGCCTCCGCCTCTCGCTGCTTCCGTAGCATAACGCGACCCCCGAGTCGCGCTGCGTGTGGCGCGCGCATCAGACGCGCCGCCTTCGGATTGAAAGCGTGAGGTATGAGAAAGCCTTCGATACTGTCAATTCTTTTAGTTAGTTTTATGGCCGCTGGCGCAGCCTGGACTGCACAAGCATTGCATCCGCAGCCCGCCCAAGCCGTCCCTATGTTCGCCAAGCGAACTGGGGCATCGTGTGGACTCTGCCACACCGTGTTTCCCGGCCTGAGCAACTATGGCATGATGGTCATGATGTCCAATCTTTCAATGCTGCCCTATCACTCATCTCAGGATACGGGGTTCACCTCGTTTGTTGTCGAGCAAACCTACCTCTCCAAGCCTGATGGAGTTCCTGCACCGCCAAAACTCTTTCTCAATAACCTCGGCATTCTCAATGGAGGTTTTATTGGGCCGCATGTCACGTATTATCTGGAGCAGCACATCGTCGACGGTGGTTTCATCGGCGGCACTGACCAGCTTTGGGTCGCCTATAACGAACTGTTCGCTGGCTCAGGCTCGTTACAGGTAGGCAAATTCCACACACCCTTCCCCTTTATGCCTGCGCATCGGGTCACAATTTCTCCCTATGCGACAACTAGCTTCACGATCGGCGGCAACAACTTCAACGAAGACGACAGCCACTGGGGCGTCACTCTCGGGCAGATGCGCGGCGCGCTCATGTACAGCATTTCTGCGCTTGGAGATAACAGCCTCATCGGACCCGGCGCGTTCCAGCTCTTCGGCAGCACAAACCGTTCGCTTGATTTCAATCTCATGACGATGAGCGACAATGCGCTCAATTATGGTGTCGGTCTCATCTCAGGCTTCGCACCGGCCGCTGCGGATCGCGCCGCAGCCGATCGATTCAATCGGTCGGCTGTCTATCTGCAGTACGTTCCGCCCGGAAACCAGCGCCTACAGGTTCAAGCTGTTGCACAACTCCAAAACGATTCGGATCCATTGGGTACGCGAGTGGCAACACACAATCATGGCGGCTTCGTCGAGGCGCAGTACAATCTCAGGAGGGGCAACTGGGGAGTGTTGCGCTGGGACGACCAAAGCGGCCCGTCCCCGGTAAATGGCGCAACACTCGATTTCATTCACCAGTTCACACCAAATAGCAAGATAACCATTGAAGGACGCTCGCTCAATACGGGAGGCCAATTCAACATGTCGGTGGAGTGGGCCGGCCCTTGGTCGCGTCGCAACGTGCTGGCGCAGCCTGTTCTGGGCTCTATGCCGGGCATGTCGGGCATGAACATGGGCGGCCCGCAGGAGTTGTCCGCGCTTAACGTCGCGCTCTCGCGGGGGGACAGCGTCGCGGGGCATGCTATGTTCGAGTCTCACAACTGCGCGTCGTGTCACGGCGCCGGCGGAGGCGGCGGCGGCATCGGGCCTCGGCTTATCGGTGCCGCCAACAGCCTGCAACCCAGTCAACTTTACGACTACATTAGACATCCACGTGCGCCGATGCCGAACTTTGGCTTGAGCGACAGCGATATCGCCGATCTCGTTGCCTACGTGGTTTCGCTTACGCCCGGGCACACCGTCGCTGGCGACATGGCAAAATTCGGCGGACATATTAGCGGCATGTCCATGCCCGGGATGTCAATGAAGGGCATGTCTATGGCAGCGCCCCCACCGCTGTATTTGCCCTCGCAGAAGCCGCTAGAAAACGGAGGGGGCAGCTATTTCGCCGGTATCGAGTCGGGAAATGCATCAACTGGCCGCGGTTTGTACTCGCTTAGCTGCGCGAGTTGTCACGGCGCCACAGCCCAGGGAGCAAGCGCGCCTGCGCTGGACGCCTTGCCAACCGGGTTCACCCCTAGTTATATCGCATGGCGTATTCGCAATCACCGGCCGGCATTGCCGTCGCTGCAATTAACTGACGCGCAGATAGCAGACCTTACCGCTTTTCTGGAGACGCTGAGGTTTGGTGGGATAAATCCGGCTCCTCATCCCAATGCAGCGCGGCCACATGAGGGGAAACCATGATCTCTCGCAAGGACGTTTTACGCATGAGCGGCGCCGGCGCCTTAGCGCTCGCAGCGAGGCGAGCGACACAAGCAATGGCAGGCGTGACATCGCCAGCGGACCGAACAGCGTCATCTCCTCACGGTGATTTGAGCCGGCTTTCAACGGCTGCGTTGCTTGCGCTGCCACCGCTAAAACCCGCGGGCGCCATTAGGCTATCCGGACGGAGACGCACTTTTACGCTTGTCATCGCACCGGCCATAATCGAACCATTGCCGGGCCATAAGGTGCAAGCTCTCACCATCAATGGCATCTCGCCAGGTCCTGTCCTCCACTTGACCGAGGGCGATGACGTCGAGGTCACCGTTGTCAACCGCCTGGACCAGGGAACGTCCATCCATTGGCACGGAGTTCCGGTACCCTTCGCGATGGACGGAGTCGCCACTATTTCGCAAGACCCCATCGCTCCGGGCGAACAGTTCGTTTATCGTTTCGTCGCGCCTCAGGCAGGCACGTATATGTATCATGCGCACTATCATGAGGTAGAACAAGACAGCATCATCGGAATGATCGTTGTGCGTTCCGCGCAGTCAGGACGCGAGCCGCGTTATGACGTCGACGTTCCGCTCGTCATCACTTCAGTGAACTGGGAGTCTTCGCGCAACATCGAGGCGCAGGCTATTCTAGCCAATAGCATGCTGATGCCTCAGATGGCTGCCAACCCAAACGCCGATCCCAAGCCTGGAATGGGCGACGCCATGATTCGCATGGACATGGCCGAGTACTGGTGCCTGAATGGCAAGACCTTTCCGGCGACCGAACCCATCGTCGTCAGGCGCGGCGATCTCGTGCGAGTGCGCTTTGCGAACATCACGCACATGACGCATCCTATGCATTTGCACGGCCACTGGTTTCGCTGGATCGCCCAGGACGGCGCGCCGCTACCTCAACCGCGAACGATGAATACCATTCCAGTAGACCCTGGCCGCACCATCGACATCGACTTCATCGCCAACAATCCTGGCGTGTGGCCCCTGCATTGCCACATCGTGTCGCACATGGACGATAATCGAGATCTTATGTCCGGTTTGATAAGCGTCGTTCAGTATGAAGGCTTTAGCTTGCCGGCAATGATGCGGCGCCCAGGGATGTAGCACTAACTCCCTAGCCACTCGTCTTATGCCTCAGGTGGCTTTCGATCCGCCGCCCTGCTGTGAGACTGACGGCGCCGATGCAGCTACCCGCGCTCGCGACCACCAAGCGAGGTATATTGCCGGCACGAGCAAACACACATCGCGCGCGACCGTGAGCCAGGTTGCGGGCTGGTTATCGCCTGGACCAAAGCAGCCGCATGGGGCGGATACCCCGCGCACGACTGCCGACGCAACTGCAATCGTGAACAGCGTGAGCAGCGTTGCGGCAACGGCTGACGAAACCGGCAGCAATAAGCCCGCCATGAGATAAATCCCCAACAATATCTCAAGCGGCGGGAGCGCGACCGCCATTGCGGCAACCAGTGGTGGCGGCAAGCCCAACCGGTACGCCGTGATGGCTTCGGCAAGATCGCCGGCATGGGCGATTTTCATCATGCCCGCAACGACAAATAACCCGCCAAGTACAACACGCACGAGAAGAGGAACGATATGAGCTCGCGGCCCAAAAATGTTCGCCAGGTTCAAACGAGTGCCGCCGCGCCGCCGCGCCGGTTGCTCAACCCAACTACGATCTCAGCCGCATTTGGCGTCGTTGCGGTCGTAGCAATCATCCTCTACGCCGTTCTCCACCACAACACGGCCGTCCCTGGGTCGGCTGTGGCGACAAGCTCGCCGCTTCCGCCGCAGTTAACGGCGGGAACCAAAGCTCCATCGTTTGTGTTGCGCAGCGGCATTGGATCGTTTTCTTCTTCCGAACTCACCGGCAAGCCGTACCTCTTGGAGATTTTCGCCACGTGGTGTCCCCACTGCCAGCGTATGACCAAAGTGTTGCACGCGATTCGCGCGGGCGTACCGGAGTCGCGGCTGGCGATGTTGTCGGTGACGGGATCGCCCTATGCGGCGAACTCTACGCCCGACAATCTGGTGCCCGAGAATCAAGACGACGTCAACAAGTTCGACACGACGTTCGGCGTCACGTGGCCGACGTTTTTTGACCCTGACCTCACGGTGACCAAGAAGTTCGGACTCAACGGCTTTCCGACCATCTTCATCATCAACAAGAAGGGCACAATCGTGTACGCTGACAGCGGCGAAGTATCCCAAGACACGCTGATGCGCGCAATCCATCAAGCTGGCGCTTAGCCTCTATGGCACGCTATCTCTCGCTGCACGTTCTCGGTTGCCTTCCCAAACCCGCACTTGCCGTGCTGTGTCAGAACCTATTTGCCTCGCGGGGGCCAACGGTGCGCCGCGTCCTTGCTGGTCAAATCGCTGAAAAGCTCTTAGTTGAGTTTGACGCTCCCGACGCCGAGGCCGCCGCTGGCTGGCTGCGCGAGCGCAAGCTTGTGCCACAGTGGGTTATGCGCGTCGATTATGAAAGCGATGACGGATCGGTTCGCGACCTTTGACGGTCAATACAAGCTCAACCGCTCCAATTTTATTCGGTGGGATTGCCAAGATGAACGCTGATGAACGAATTGACCTTCTGTTTGTCGACGCCAGGCAACGTCCCAACATGCGTCCACGCCGATAGTGCTATTTTTGATTTCATGTGCGGATACCGCGCGACGATAACCGCTTTTCCCTGATCTTCTGCATTTTGGACGTCCACTGCAGTCGGCTGCAGCTCGCCGGTAGGCATGACGAGCTTGTCATATTCCATTGCGATCTGCGCCAATGCAGCAGCGACGTCCGGGCATTTGCAGTTGTATTGCATGAGGACGTTGCCGTGTTCGAGCAAGTGTGTTTGTATATACGACGGCAGCGGCTTGCGACTGATGAATGCGTCCGTAAAGAGCTCGCGATGCGGACCCGAACTGGGTGGATTAGAATTGTAGACGAAATCGTCGGGCTCGTTTGGAACGAGGTGCGTGTGCCCTTGCGACACGTAGTGGGTGCCCGCAAAAACAGGTCCGCCTGACGCTTTTGATGGGCTCGCAGCAGCCGCGGGCGATGCTGGGTTTGTGCCCGCGGTGGTCGAGGCGTCCGCCGCACCGACCTGCCGAGTACTTGCGCAGCCCGTAACGACCACGGTCACGATCACAAGAAGAGCAATGCAATGATGAACTGCGCGTGTGTCTCTCATGCGCAACTCTTCTCCTGCTCGCCGATCGTCGCCTCGCGCGCTATTGACTGAGGTTATCTGGATCCCGCAGCCACCGGTTGATAAAGGAGACAATGTCTGCCTTGTTCACGCTGTCCATCGTTGCAAGGCGAGTCCAGGCAGTCAAGGCGATGATGTGCGGCATCGTCGGATTCGGAGCGACGATAACTGCCAGTCCGTTTTCCTCTGCGCTCTTGAGCTGATCGTTCGACGGCAGCGTCGTTCCGGCGGGCACAAGACGAGAGTCGAATGCATCTGCGATCTCTGCGAGTGCCGCAGCTGTCTGAGGACACATACAGTTGTACTGAAGCAAGATGTTGCCGTGCTCGAGCAAATGCACTTGCACGTATTTCGGCAGCGGATCCGCATTCACAAATGCAGGCGACAGAATTTCGCGGTGAAACCCTGAGGTCGGCGGATCGGAACTATAGCGGAAGTTCGCGTAACGCTTCAGATCGCCCGGCATGTGACCTTGGTGACCTTGCGAAGGATAGTGCGTGCTGGCAATAACGCTCGGCGCCGGCTGCGGCCCCGCGGTTGTGGCGCGGACGTGTGCGACGAGAAGCCAGACCGCCGCGCCAATAACGGCAGCTGCTGCGAGAACAGGCCATAACGTCGACGTCGTCTGGCGCGCGGAGGACTTCTGCGGCTTCCGTGCCTGTTGGCTCTGTTTGCCCATCGCGCTACCCCGGAAAATACCGTATAGTTTCGAACGGTTGAGTGATGACGGAGCGAAAGGAGCCGTGCCCGTACGCTTGCAGATCGACGCTATAGACATGCCCATTCGTCGTCGACCGTATCGTGACGATGCCGAGCGGCACGTCCGTCGTCTGCCACGTTTCAATGCGCGCCGCCGGTACTCCGGCCGCCATTCCGATGCTTTGAGCGGCAAAATCGACAGTTGTGTGTACCGTGTGCACGGTTTTTCCGTCGACCTCAACGTCTTGTGGTGCTGAGGCGCTTACGGTTCCGGGCCGATCGTCCGGCAACATCAGCGTGCCATAGAGCAGCAGTGATTGCAATCGCTCGTGATATGCCGGCGATAGCGGCATCCCTGGTCCGTCGCCGAGCCGAAAGAGGGCATCGCCAATCTTGATGATGCCGGCTACAAAGGTATAGAGGTGCTCGCTGTCGTTGAAATCTTGCGCGTCGACAAACATTTTCCAGACAAGCGTGCCCCCAACAATGGAGTGTGCCTCCACAGGCGACCCGGTCAGCCCCGGCGACTGCGTTTCCGTCTCAAAGAACGCGCTGTCCGAATCGCCGAAGCGTTCGACGCCAAAGCCGATCGTTTTCGTGAGAATTGTCTTGTCGTCGGCGGAAACTCGATAGCGCAGCCAATCGCCGCGCTGCGGCGCGACGAAAAGATAGCCAAGCAGATCGGTTTGCGTGATCGTTTGCCCGCGCTGCGGCGCAAGTCTCATTCCATCCGCGTTGCACGGGAGGGCGAGTGCGGCCAGTGCCGCGGCTACGAACAGCGCGCGCACACGCCGTAAAACTCCATTTGGTGTTCGGTGAGCCGGAAACGCAGAGCGCTTGAGAGCAGCCGTTCGAACTTGGGTAGGGAGCGACACGGCACGTCGTCGACTCTGCCGCAGCGCGTGCAGACGGCGTGATGGTGGTGCCCGCCGCCGCAATACAGATATGCAGTCTCGCCATGGGTTTGGGCGGTGGCAACGATGCCAAGACGACGCAGCGTTTCAAGCGTTCGGTACACGGTCGCGAGTCCGATGCGCGGTTTCAGAGGCGCCAGGCGTGCGTACAGTTCTTTTGCGGTCATATACTTGCGCGTTCTCGCAAGCTGGCGCAAGATGACCCGGCGCTGGTTGGTCAGCCTGTGCTGTGTGCCGGCGAAGCTGCTCGCCCACGATCGCTCATCGCGCGAGCCCGATATCTTCATGGTACTCTCGCGCCCACGCGCCGAGCGTCGAGGAGCGCGGTCAATAGCGAGCGGCGTTTTGGCGAGAGCGCCATCGCGATGAAGAAGCACGCCGTTGCGACGAGAACAATTGACGAGCCGGACGCGACGTTGAGGTAATACGAGAGATAGAGCCCGACGATGCCTGACCCAACCCCGATCGCGGCAGAAATGAGCATCATCGGTCCAAAGCGATTGGTGAGCTGATATGCCGTCGCGGCAGGAGTCACCAACAGAGCCGCAACCAAAATGATCCCCGCAGCCTGGAGCGAGACGATGATCGTCACCGCGAGCAGAACGAGCAGCGTATATGAAAGAGCATCAACCGGAAGACCGCTCGCGCCGGCAGAGACCGGATCGAATGACGCGAACAGCAGTTCTTTATACAATGCAGCGACCATGAGGAGGACTGCAACGGCAAGCACCGCGATAATGATAATATCTCTGCGGTCGATCGCTAGGATATTGCCGAAGAGAAAGTCCTGCAGATCGACCACGTAGGTGCGCACCCGCGACATGAGCGCGACCCCGAGCGCAAACGCCGCGGTAAAAAACACGCCGATCGTCGTGTCGAGCGAGATCTCCGACTTTTTGGCGACAGCGCCGATGCCAAGCGCTGTGAGAATCGTAAAGATGAGACCGCCAACGTACAGATCGGCTTTGAGAAGATACGCGATGACGATGCCGGCAAACGACGCATGCGCCAGTCCATCGCCGATGAACGACATGTTGCGCAGCACCACGTAGACACCGATGACCGAGCATACAAGACCGATGAGGATGGCTGCAATGAACGCCCGCACCATGAAATCGTTTTGCAGCGGCGACGTGAGCAGGTCCATCGTTATTGCTCTGTCGCTGTACTGACCAGCACGTGGCTGCCGAACGTTTCGGAAAGTGTCTCGCGCGTCAACACTTCATTTGGCGGACCATATGCGATGACCCGATGGTTGAGACACAACACCCGGTCGAACCATTCCGCTACGCACGACAGGTCGTGCGTCGTTGCGAGAATCGTCGTGCCGCGGCGTTGGAGATCCTCGAGCAACGTGAATATGGCATGCTGGGTCGTGGCATCAACGCCGGCAATCGGCTCGTCGAGCAGCATGAGTTTCGGCTGCTGCACGAGCGCCCGTGCAACGAAGACGCGCTGCTGTTGGCCGCCTGAGAGCTGACCAATCTGCGTGTCGGCGTGGGCACTCATCCCGACCTGTTCGATTGCCTTGGCGGCGGCGGCACGCTGTTGCGGGCCCGGACGATGGAGGAAGCCGAGTTGCGCGTACGTGCCCATGAGCACCACATCCATGACCGTTACCGGGAACGACCAGTTGATGACTTCGCTCTGTGGTACGTAGCCGATGAGGTGCTGCACCTGCGGACTGGGCTGCATGCCGAAGACCTGAACGGAGCCGCACTTCGCGGGCAGCAGTCCTGCGATGACTTTCAGCAGCGTCGACTTGCCCGAGCCATTGGGCCCGATGATTCCGACAAATTCACCCTCAGTGACATCGAACGACACTTCATCGAGCACATCTCTGCCAAAGTATCCCGCGCAGAGATCCTTGACCAAAACGGCAATGTTTGGGCTGGTGACCGCCGGGCGTTGCAGGCGTGCGTGACCGTCATGCTCGTGCAGGTGGGGCTTCGCCGGCGCGACGACGTGGCTGTGATCGATCGGACGCTCGACCACTGCCGGCGAAACGTGCATGTGATTGTGCCGATTCTGCGATTCGCTCACGAGTTAAGTGCCTGCACGATCGTGTCCACGTCGTGACGCATCATGCCTTCGTACGTCCGCAGGTCGGGCGCCTGACCCAAGGAGTCGTCGTACAGATCCGTCACCGTCTTTATGCCCGCTCCATCCGCGAGCGTTTTGGCGAGCTTCGGTGAAAACTCCGGTTCGGCAAAAATTGCCCGCACGTTGTTTGCCCGAGCGGTTGCGACGAGCGCCGAAAGATCGGCTGCCGATGGTTCTCGTCCTGGCGACGGCTCGATAGCTCCAACATCCCGGATGCCGTAGCGCCTGTCGAAGTAATACCAGGCGTCATGAAACGTGATCATCGTTCTTCGGTTCGGCGGTATGGTCGCGATGCGTTTGCGAATCCAATTATCAAGGTCAGATAAACGCTTGATCTCTGCAGCCGCATTCGCGCGGTAGCGCGTGGCGCTTTGGGGGTCGATTTGTGACAGCGCACGAGCGATCTGCGCAACGTACAGTTCGCAATAGTTGGGATCAAGCCAAAAGTGGGGGTTGATAGCGCGCAATTGCGGCGACATGATGTTGCTGAGGACAAGGATGCGCGCATTCGTCGCCGAGCTCTTGATCAGCTTGTCGAGCCATGCCTCGAGACCGGCGCCGTTTTCGACGACGAGCGATGCGTGTTCGAGTTCGATCAGATCTCGTGGGGTGGGCTCGTAGGTTTCTGGGGATGACCCGATCGGCACGAGAGTGTGTACGCTGATAAGGTCGTCACCGACCGCCTGGACGAGCGCGCCGAGCGTCGAGGTCGTGACGACGACAACGAGGCCGCCCGACTGCTGCGAGCGTGCTGTTTCCCCTGGACTATGACTGCAGGCGGCGAGGGTAAGGGCGAAGAGCACTGCGGACAGCGCCCTTGCCTTATCGAGAACCATTCTCGATAATACTACAATACTGGTTCGGTAACCTACATTTTACGCGGAGAGCGCGCTCTCGCGGTATGTCTCCAAGACATTGCGCACGTATGCTTGGGTCTCGGGGAACGGAGGAATGCCCCCATACTTGTCCACAGCACCCGAGCCAGCGTTATATGCGGCGAGCGCAAGATCAATCTGCCCGTGGTAGCGGTCGAGCAAACCGCGCAACAGCTTCGTGCCGCCTTCGATGTTTTGCTGCGGATCGAAAGCGTTGTTCACGCCGAGCGACTTTGCGGTTTCGGGCATGAGCTGCATGAGCCCCAAGGCGCCGGCCTTCGAAACCGCTGTCGGCACAAACCCTGACTCGTGACGGATCACCGCGCTGACCAATAAGGGATCGACTTCGTGCCGGCGCGCCGATCCATTGATAATCTTTTGATAGCGGTGATATATGGGGTGTCCGGGTGACGGCGACGGCGGACATTTACCAGGATCTTGCGGCGCCTCCGGTGGCGCGCTCAGCTGCTTCAGCGCTTGTGCAAGCTGATTCTCAAGGCTCTTGAGCTGGTGAGCGAGATCCGTCACGAGGTGTGCGAATTGCTTTTCGATTCCCGAAAGCGACCCCGTGCTTTGAGCTGGTGGCATATGCTGCGGTTGCGCTTCGTCTCCAACTGACTCTGCGGCAGAATCGTATACCGGTAACCTGGCGACGATGTTATTCGATGCCGCGCCTTCGACGTTCATTACATCCCCTCCACGAACGGTTGTAAACTGCTGTATCTGTCACGCGCAGAGGGCCAACTGTCTATGAGGGAGGCAGGCGTTCATGCTTCCCTGAACTTTCCGCAATGATTCCACTTGGCGATGAGTCTCGACATCCCACGAATTTTCCCGTTGTCACCGTCTTCATCATCGTCGCCTGCGTGATCGTCTTTGTGATGGAACTGATTGGTGGCGACGCATTTGTGAACCAGTGGTCAGTGATCCCAGCCCAGATAACGGCCGGCCATGGCTGGATCACCATAATCACATCCACCTTCTTGCACGCGAGCTGGTTTCACATCATCGGCAACATGGTGTTCTTGTGGGCGTTCGGCCCAGAGATCGAAGACGCTATGGGCTCGGGGCGTTACCTTTTCTTCTACCTTCTCGGTGGCATTGTGGCCAACGTCGCCCAGATCGCGGCCATCCCGACGTCGACAATCCCAAATTTGGGTGCCAGCGGCGCGATCGCTGCCGTCATGGGCGCATTTTTGGTAACCTACCCGCGCGATGAGATCCTCACGGTCATAATCTTCGGCTTTTTTGTCCGCGTCACACAAGTGTCTGCGGGCTTGCTCATTGGCATCTGGTTTGTCTTGCAGCTCTTCAACGTCGGCGCAGTGGCGCAATCAAACACCGGTGGAATTGCGTACTTAGCTCACGTTGGCGGCTTCGTATTTGGAGCGGTATTCGGCCGGCTGTTCGAGGATCGCAGCCGCGTTGAAGGGATGAGCTCGCGAGAGTGACGAGCGTCAGGGATGAGATAATATGGCCGACGCGATCTCGTGGAGCAGTGTAACAGAGTCTACTTCGCTTGGCTGACCATGAAAAATGAATTCGTCAAGCCGGTCCCGCTCGGCCACAACAGCGTCGAGCCACGGGTCGCCACCCGGTTTGTAGGCGCCAATTGCAAACAAGTCCTCGGATCGCTCGAGAGTCGCGAGCGCTCGGCGAACGATTGCAGCATCGCGCAGGTGATCTCTCGAAGCGAGTACGTGCATCAGCCGGCTTGAACTACGCAACACGTCAATGGGTGGAAATCGCCCGGAATCTGCAAGCCGGCGCGATAGCACGATGTGACCGTCGAGGAGCGCGCGGACTGCGTCGGTGACAGGCTCGAACGGATCGTCGCCGTCAACGAGGACGGCGAAGATGCCTGTGATGCTTCCCTTCGCACGCCGGCCCGCGCGTTCAACGATTCCGGCGAGCGTGCCGATCATCGATGCCGGATGGCCCCGGTGCGCGGGCGGCTCACCTGCGGGCAATGCCAGCTCGCGCCATGCATTTGCGACCCTTGTCAGCGAATCGACCGTCAAGAGCACGTCGTCACCGCGTTCGCACAGCCACTCCGCCTGTGCGAGCGCAGTACGCGCAGCCGCAAAGCGTTCGCGCGGAGAGGCTCCGGCTGTTGCGCACACGACCGTTGTGCGTGGCCAGCTTGTGCTTTGACGTAGGGCGGCGACCGCTTCGGTTGCCTCTCGCGCGCGCTCGCCGATGAGCGCGATGACGTGCGAATCCAAAGAGCAACGCTCCGCGATCTGCCGCAAGAGGGTTGACTTGCCGACGCCTGCCCCAGAAAAAAGCGCGACACGCTGCCCCACTCCGATCGTGCACAGCGCGTCAATGGCGGCTATCCCGGTACGCAACGGACGTGTAATCGAGCGGCGTTCGTCAAGCGCAAGCTGCTGTAGCATCGGTGCGGCAATGGCGCACGCGCGTTGCCGTTCGCTTCGTCCCCACGCGTCGACGCAGTGTCCAAGCATTTGCTCGCCGCAATAAGCGCTAAGTACGGCTCGTCTCGATGTCGCGCGGGCGCCAACGGTGAGCTCCGCCACCGAGCTCAGCGGCGTGCAGATTGCATCATCGCCATTGACACTGCGGACCTCGGCGTGGACGGCTCGGCCGTTGGCGTCTGCCTCAATGATGCTCCCGGCGGATATACCGCGCATGCGAACATTGAGCGCGCTTGGACTGCAGCTGCTGATCCATCCAGTCCTCACCCAGCCATCGCTGTATTTGTACGACAGCGGAAGCGGATCTGCGATGAAGTTCCTCATGTCTCTGCCGCCGCAGTCACAAGCAGGCTCGCGCGCGTATTCGTGTCGGCTCCCACAGTGATACCGCTGCACTCGATGACGACGTCACCCGGCGACAAATCATCGTCGCCGATACTCTCGTGCCCACGCGCGTTAATGTATGCGATCGACCCGGGATGAACGCGAATGCGCGCGTGCTGGGGAAGGCCGGCTGCAGCTAGGGCATCATCGACAAACGCGGCGATGACACTCGGATGGAGGAGCACCGCATGTCGGAGCGCTCGTCCGCACGCGACAGCGGCAAGGCGTATTGCTTCATGGCGAATTTCCAGCGCGTGGTCGCAGGGTCTCTCTTTACCCTCCGTAGGGTCGGTTCTTGTCTGTGCTTTTGTTCCAGAAGAGGTTTCGATCTCGGCCAAGGTTTCGACCTCGGCTGTTGCCTCGATCTGGGGCGTCGCCTCGCGCCCGACCTCACACTCGCCCTCGCCCTTGGTGTTCGGCTCAGGCTCACATTGTGCGCCGTTGTTCTCCGGCACCGAGCTCTGCTCTCGTTCGCCCTGAGAATTAGCGCGCGGCTGAATCAGTTGCCGGGGGACAAAGGGAACGAAACTTTCATCACCCACGCGCACGTCCATTGAGATGCCTCAGAATACGCTCTCGTTGATCGATGGGATACTCGCGCAAGACCTGATCGCGCACGCGAGGCGGCATGGAACTCAATACGTAGGCTGCGGTCTGCGGTAGCTCGCGCTGCAAAGCCCCATGCACCGCCGTGGCGCCGCTGTGATCGGACGCCCTGCGTGCTGCGAGATGCGTTCGAAGCATGAACGCGGACAGCGCGCCAATGCAGCTAATGACAAACACGGACGCGAGCAGCGTCCGAACTGTCAACCGCGGGTGCGAGTTCGGGATTGGAGACGTCGCCTGCGCGAATGGCAGTGCGTGAACAACAACCGCGTCCCCGCTTGAGAGATCGGCACCTGCCGCTGCGCGCACGAGATCCGAAACAAGGTTGGATTGATCGAGCCTTATTTTGCGAGCGTCGAGAAATACAGCGACCGCAACGCGAGCAACTGCGTCTGCGTGTGAAGCGTGCGTCTCGGTGACCGTGTCGTAAGCATACCGGCGCCTTTCTCGCTCCCGCTCAAAGTGTCTGCCGTTTTCGGACCCGCGCTCTTTCCCCGTGTCGGCCTCCACCACACCGCGCGGCGTTACCCGGGTGCTTTGTGCGCTGCGCTCCTCTCCCAGGCTGCGCACGCTCACGCGCACGATTGCAGCGCCGATGCCGAACACCGCGTCGAGTGCGGATTGGATCGAACTCTGCAACCGCATTTCCCGAGACGCAGCTCTATCGGGTGCCGGTTGTGCGCCGGCGGTGATGCCGAAACCATCCACCACGACGACGCGATCTGCTGCAAGTCCTGGGTAGCTCGCAGCCACAAAACGTTTGATGCCACTGACGGCCGTTGCAGAAAGTTGGTTGCCTGATTGCATGACGAGCTGCACGCTCGCACTGGCCTGCGCTCGTCCGTTGTCAGACAGTGGGTCATCGACCGCGGGCGCGATGACAACCGTCGCGTCCGCCACGCCGTTCATTCGTCGCAAGCCGGCAACGAGATCGCCTTCAATGCCAGCGCGGCGCCGATCGTCGGCTACTGTTTGCGGCATGAAGGCATTCTGCGCCTCGCCGAGGACATCGGATGTCGTCGGAACGTAGCGATGCGGCAGACCGGCAAGCGTGAGCCGCAAGAGCACGTCTCGGCGCCGCGCGGCGTTGACGAAAATTTGCGTATGTCCTGGATCGGAGACAAACGGCTCGTTCCAGATCGTCAGCGCTCGTTCAACTTCGACCACTTGACTCGCGTGGAGCGGAACGCTGAAGAGCGAGGTCTGCGCGCTCATTTTCGAACTGGTCAGAACGATCGCGATGGCCGCTGCGGCGACCAGCGCCGCCGCTATGGCCGGCGCTCTCCTTGGCTGGAGCCACGCAACACAACGCCGCACCACTTGCGGCAGCGCAGGAGGCAGATGGGCGAGCAAATCACACTTGGGTCTGTAACAAGGTGCTAATTGCGCCGCTTATGCGAGACGCCGCTATGGCAGCCACTTCGAGCATGACATCAGCCTTTGCTCGTGCGATCGCGGCATCGGCAATGTTAGCCCTGCCTGCCGCGACCGCGGACGCAAGGGCATCGGCGCGCGTTAGTGCGCTCGTCATCGCGTCAGCTGCGGATCCAAGCGCATCGGCAAACGAGAGCTGTTTCGGCCCGCGCACAAGCGCATCGTTCATCGCCGGCATGGCACCAATCAATTCAATCTGCATGCGCGAATCTATATCCTGTTGATATCTGCGGCGTCGAGGTCCATCTGTTTCGCCGCCTGCAGCATGCTGATGTCGGCATCATAGGCTCTGCCTGACGCGACGAGCGCGATCATTTGCTCGATCGGATCCACGTCGGGCATCGTGACGTAGCCTTTGTGTGTGCCATTTTTTGCGGCGTACGGATTACCTGGATCGAAGCGATATTGGGGAGTGCGTGGCGATTCGACGATGCCTGCGACTGTCACACCTGCGGGCTCGAAAGCATCTGTCTCATCTGCAAACGCAGCATCGTCCATGGCGAGCTCGAACGGCGCGGCGCTTTCGACAACTGCCGTCTTCGGGCGAAACACGCTGCCATCGGCGCGGACAACGCCGGCGTTCGCAAGATTCTCCGCGATGAGGTCCATCTGAGTGCGCTGCGCGCTCATGCCGCTGGCAGCGATCTCGTACATGTCGCTCACCTCAGCGGCGCGCCTCTTCAGCTACCGTGCGCAGCTCGCGCAGCATCGCGCGTTCTTGTTCGGCGAGCGCCTTGTAGGCGACCGCGTTTTTGGCTTGCGCACTCATCGCGTATTCGAGCAGTCCCACAGTGCCATTTGCTGCGACCTCATGCAGCACGGCCGAGAAGGGCGCTCCGCCGGAGCTCTGGGTCAGGGAGCTATTTTCGGACCGCGCCAGGTCGTGAGGCACAAATCCGGGCGTACGCGCGTTTGCAACGTCCTCCGCTAACGCTGCCGATCGCAAACGTGCAAAGCGCATGCCCGCTTCAACGTAGTTAAAAGCCAAGTCACTCATAGGGCGGGCATAGTAGCGTCTCCACATGACCACGGTCTGAACGGAATGCGGCCATCGAACATAAGGGCGCCCGCCTCACTCTCCACGGGCTCCGGGCAACGGTTTTGCGGCGCGCGTCACAGTTTATGCCGATACCTTACTTGTGACCAAGCGCGAACGCCGCGACGACCCCTGGAACCGTATCGCCTCGCGACTTGACGAGGCACTCGACGACGCGCGCACCCTCGGCGAACGGCCGGCGCCCAACACGCGAGGCGTCGAAAAGCTTTTGGCCCTGCTGGGCGATGCGCGGCGCGATGTCCAAGCGCGCGAACTCGAAGCGCGCGTTGCCGCCGCTCGCGCACAACGCCTTGAGTCCGATCTCGATCGGCAGCGCCGGCGTGCTGACGTCCTCGTGCGCATTGGTAAAGCGATCAACGCGGTGCGCGAGTTGCCCGCCCTGCTTCAGCTTGTCGTAGATCTTGCAGTTGACGCGACCGGAGCGGAGCGCGGGCTTATCGTCGTGCGCGACCCGAGCGGCGGGGTGCGCGAATTTAGTGCCGCCGCAAACCTCGACGCCGGCATCCTGCGCCAGCCGGAATTTGCCGTCAGCCGGTCTATCCTTGAACGCGTGTTTCGCGACGGACAGCCCGTGAACACGACCGACGCGCAAAACGACCCCGACGTCAACTCCGCTCCGAGTATCCGCTCCCTGCATATCCGATCCATCATCTGCGTGCCCATCAAGAGTAAAGATGGGGTCATCGGCGTCATCTACGTCGACTCGCGAGTGACAACAGACGTGCTCCTCGCGCACGATCCCGATCTGCTCGCCACGATCGCGGACCAAGCCGCTGTCGCTATCGACAATGCCAGGCTCTACGAAGATCTCAGCCACAGCTTCCACGAGCTGTCGAGGATGAAGTCACAAAACGACGAGGTCCTCGAGTCGATCGCTTCAGGCGTTATCGTTTTTAACGATCAGGATACGATCACGCAATTCAACCGCGCGGCCGAGCTGACGTTCGGTCTTTCTGCCTCGACCGTGCAAGGAAGAAGCGCGCGCATTCTTGACACGTGGCTGCCCGGCTTTACAGCGCTGCTCGAGCAGCACAAAGCCAACCCCGATGCTCATATGCAAATCGAGATTCCTGGCAACCACTTTGTTCGGGGACCGTTCCTCCTGCAGATCACCTTTTTCCGCATCCGTGGCTCAATGCTCGGTTCAGTCAGCACGGCCGCGGTCATCAATGATCTCACTGAAAGCCGCGCGCTGGAGGCCGAAAACCAGGCCCAAGCGCAAAAGAGCGAACGTATCGCTCGTTCGTTCGAGCGCTACTTGGCCCCCCACGTGGTCAGCTCTCTCATGAGAAACCCTGAGGAAATAGTCCTGGGTGGCACCCGCCAAACGGCGACAATGCTTTTTGCGGACATTCGCGGCTTCACCGAACTCTCAGAGCAATTGATGCCGGAACAGGTCGTTGAATTGCTGAATCGTTACCTTGCACCGGTGGTCAACGTGGTGTTCGCGAACGCCGGTCTGCTCGATAAATTTTACGGCGACGGCGTTATGGCAGTTTTCGGCGCTCCTCGCCCCAGTGACGATGATGCACTGCGAGCAGTGCTCACCGCCGGACAGATTCTCGAGCAGGTCCGAGCACTCAACGAGCAGCCAGGGGTCAGCTGGCCTCTTGCCGTGAGCATCGGCCTTGCGACTGGCGACGTTGTCGCGGGCCACATCGGTTCCGAGCGACGGCTCGAGTACACCGTTATTGGAGACGCAGTTAATTTGGCATCTCGCCTGCAGCAAATCGCTCAGCCGAACCAGATCCTCGTGGATCAAAAAACGTACGAGCGCGTTAAGGGCCGCTTCGCGGCCACTCGCCGCCTCGCACGTATTAAAGGTAAGGCAGGTCTCACGCCGGTCTTCGTTATCCACGGCTGATCATGGCTAAGCGAACCGTGGATGACAGCCCGTCGAAGGTTCCACTGGCTGCGACGCCGGTTGGCGACCCGCGGCGCAACGCCGCGGGCACCATTGCGACCGCCGCACTGGGGCTTTTGGGATGCAACGCTTGCGAAGTCTACCTTTACGACGAGCACGCAGACGCGTACCTCAGCGCCGCGCGCGCAAGTGATGGAGACGAGCCTGCCGCTGGCGTAACGCTTCCGGGTCCGGAGATCGCCGCCATGTTCGCGGATGGTTCCGACGTGCTCGCGGTCGACGATGCCCGCTCACTCGGCGAACCGGTAAAAAAGGCAACCGACAGTTTTGCCGCTGCATCTGCCCTTCTGCTGCGCGCATCCTCGGAACGTGGCCCACTCGGGCTGATCATCTGCGCGTATCGCTGGTCGCGGCATCTCTCCGCGGCAGGCACAACAACACCAACCTCGTTTGCGCGCCTCGCATCCTCAGTGCTGGACTTGGCACGGCGAAATGAGAACGCGCTCGATCGCGCCGACCGGCTGGCGGCGCTGCTCGACAGCGCTGCGCGCTTTGCCGGCGAACTCGATCTTGAGCAGCTCTTCGCCGCGATCCACGAAGAGGTGTCGCGTCACATGGACGCGCCGTCATTCTACGTGGCGCTGGAGAGCGGGCAGTCGCGCGAGCTCCGCACCGAATACGCCATTGAATCCGGCGTGCGATTTCATTCCGACGCATTGCCCGGGCGCGAAGGGCTTGCAGCACAAGTCCACCAGAGCGGACGCCCCGCGCTCGTCGAGTGGGCCGACGTGTATGACGCTCCGCAAGGCCAAGCATCCAGCGCGGGCTCGGTGCTCATGGTCCCGATGCGCCTGGGCGAACGCATCATCGGCGTCATGTCCACCCAATCCACGAGGCAAAATGCCTACACGCAGCATCACGTGGAGTTCTTAGTTGAGGTCGCAGAACAGGCCGCGACGGCGATTCAAAATGCCGGCGTCTTGCGCGAAGAGCGGCGGCGGATGGGCGAACTCACCATGCTCCATCGCATTGCCGTGCTGACCAGTTCGGAAACACACCTCGACCGCATCATGGCCGCCATCGTCGTCGAAGCAGCTTCTATCTTTCACGCGGACGCTGCCTCGGTTGCGCTCGAAGACGAGCATAGCGATTATGTCCTCGCCGCCACCTTCGGCCTTTCCGAAGAATACCGCAAGAAACGGCGGCTTTCGGGCACGGTGCTGCGAGCACTGTATGGCGAACCGCCGAAGGAGCGGTTCATCGGGCCAGATCAGCTCGATTCAGTCGGCCAACCCGAGCTCATCGCCAAGGAAGGCATCCGAAATCTCTTTTTCATCCCGCTGGTCTACCGAGGCAAGCTCGTCGGCAGTCTCGCACTTTATGGGCGTCAGAGCATCGTGCGCCTCTCGCCCGGCGAGGCCAACCTCGCGCAAGTCTTTGCAGACCAAGTCGCTGCCGCGATGCACCGGGCACAGGCCGCCGAGACTCTTGCCGAACGGATTGAGGATCAGGAGCTCATGGCTCGCGTGGGCCGCGCGCTCGTCTCAAATTTGCAGACAGACTTTGGCGGCGTGCTCGACATCGTGCGCGAGAAGCTGGGGTATAGCCATTTGACGATTCTCGCGGTGGAGGGCGATCCGCCACACCTGCGCGTCAAAGCCGCTCTGGGCTACGGCGACGCTGTCGCCGCTGCACAACTGCCACTTGATCGCAGCCTCGTGGGGCTCGTTGCCAGCAGCGGCGAGATGATCCACGTGCGCGATGTCTCAAAGGAACCGCGCTATCTCAATGTCGCCCCTGAAGTGAAGTCTTTCATTGCCTTTCCGCTCGTCGTCGAGAAAGAAGTTCTCGGCGTGATGAGCGTTGAGAGCTCGAAGTCGAGCGCTTTCCATGCGCGTGATCGCCGCATGATCGCCGCGATTGCAGACCAAATCGCTGTCGGCATGTCGAATGCGCGGCAGTACACCATGGCCACCGAGCGGCTTGGGTCGCTCGAAGTGGCGCGCGCCCAGGCCGAAGAATATGCCCGCTATCTCGAGCGGAGGCAGGAGGAGCTCAAACTGCTTGGCGCAATCGGCTCCGCCGTCAACTCGACGCTCAACCTCAATCGAATGCTTGCAACTGCAGCTGAGAGGATCGCGCAAGGACTGCATGTCGAGCGCTGCGTCGTCAGCCTCTACGATGAAGAGCAAAAAGAGTCTGAAGTCGTCGCCGACTTTTGGAGCGCTGGCACGACCGCGTCGGTTGGTGCGCACTTCCCGGTAAAAAACGATTCAGCAGTGGTCCGCACGCTGCGCCAGCATCAGACTTTCGCGACCACCGACGTCACGACCGATCAGCGCTTTGATGGCAACCGGCAGGAAATGCTCGAGCTCGGTTTGCGCGGCTGCGCGGTGGCCGCCATCGCATCTGAAGGGCAGATTCTCGGAACACTGGTGGTTGGACAAACAAGCGAGCCGCGTGCTTTCAGTCAGGAACAGCTCGGGGTTCTCGAGACTATTGCAACGCAACTCGCGCTCGGCGTGCGCAATGCTCGATTGTACGGCCGAGCACGCGAACGCGCCAATGAAGACTCTCTGACTGGACTTTTCAACCATCGGTATTTGCACGGGCGGCTTGAGCAAGAGATTTTACGCAGCGAGCGCACTGGTCAACCCCTGGCCGTCTCTCTCTTCGACCTCAATAACTTTAAGGCGTTCAACGATAACTACGGCCACCAAGCAGGTGATGAAGTTCTGCGCTATATTGCAACGATCTTACATCAGAGCTTGCGCGCGACCGATATTGCGGGCCGCTACGGCGGCGACGAATTCTTGGTGATCTTGCCGCAATCCGACGAGCACGGCGCGCAGCTGCTCTTGGATCGCGTGCGTCGAAGAATCGAAGAGCAGGCCGGTTCCGGCTTCCTACCGATTTCGATCGGCATCTCAGCCGGCATCGCCGTCTATCCGCGCGACGGCGAAAGCAAGACCGATCTTATCGCACGAGCCGATGCTGCGATGTACGCCGACAAGCGCCGGTAAACAGGCGCATAAGTCAATCTTTCGTACCGCGGCCTTTGAGCGCTTTCGCTACGATTTTCAGATCCGCGATGAACTTCGCCATCTCTTCGTGCCGTGATTCCTCATCGGGCGCACGCAGGATCGACGATGGATGAACGGTCGCGGTCACACGGGCCGGCCACTCTGATTCCACAAACTCTCCCCGATGTTTCGTCAACTTAAAGCTCGACCCTAAAAGCGCTTGCGCTGCCGTGGCTCCTAACGCAACGATCACGCGTGGGCGGACCTCTTCGATCTCTGCTTCAAGCCATGGCCTGCATGCCATTACTTCTGTCCGCTTCGGCTTTTGGTGAATTCTGCGCTTTCCGCGCCATACAAATTTAAAGTGTTTGACAGCGTTCGTTATGTACGCGTCGCCGGATGCAATCCCGGCCCGTTGTATCGCTTTGCGGAAAAGCTTGCCCGCCGGGCCGACGAACGGATGGCCTTCTTTATCTTCGCTGTCACCCGGCTGCTCGCCGACGAACATGACCTTCGCACGAGTGGGGCCCTCGCCGAAAACTGTCTGAGTAGCGTCCTTGTACAGATCGCACCCGCGACAACGTGCGGCCGCTTTGCGCAAGCTTGAGAGCGAGGGCGTCTTAGGAAGGTACTTTGCGGCGTAACGCTGAGGTGGCTTTGCCCGTCTCTTATCACGCGTCATGTGAATTATTTTTCACGCGAGCCCCTGTCTCAGACAGCCGTAGGCGTTAGAAGGGCGGCCGTCGTGGCCGCCCTATTCTTTAACGTTTGCTAAACTGGAATCGTTTGCGGGCGCGTTTGCGTCCGTACTTCTTCGATTCTTTTTCGCGAGGATCTCGGGTCAGGAAACCCGCTTTGCGCAGCACCGGACGCAGAGTCTCGTCCATGCGAACAAGCGCGCGCGCAATGCCGTGGCGGATCGCTCCTGCTTGGCCGGAGAGCCCGCCTCCGTGCGCCGTAATCGTGATATTGAACCGATCGGTACTGTTCGTCAGCTCGAGTGGTTGACGAACAACTTGGAGCAGCGATGCTCGTCCAAGATAGGCCTCAATCGGACGCCCGTTGATTTTGATTTCACCCGGGCCGAGCGCCATGCGCACGCGGGTGACGGCACGTTTGCGCCGGCCTGTTGCTGAAAAATTTGAACCTGTTGTCGTTGCCATTATATCCCCGTCAGCGGTTTGGCCTTTTGCGCCTCGTGACCATGTTGCTCTCCGGCGAAGACACGCAGGCGCTTCATGCGGCTGGCCCGCAGATGATTCGTCGGCAGCATACCCTTAATTGCAGCCTCCACAATGCGCGTCGGATTCTCGGCATGCACTTGCGCCGCCGTTCGGGTACGCAAGCCACCGGGGAACTGCGAATGGTGGATGTATTCCTTTTTCGCCCATTTCTTGCCAGTGAGGTGGATCTTCGCGGCATTCGTAACGACGACAAAGTCGCCGGTGTCAGCGTGCGGCGTATAATCGGGCTTGTGCTTGCCCATGAGCACCGTGGCGACGCGCGTCGCGAACAGGCCGAGGGTCTTGCCCTCGGCGTCAGCGACGTACCAGGCGCGATTCACGCCATTCTTTGAAAGAAGAGTGGTGGTCATAGTTCCTCAATTGGCGGATTGGATGGGATTAACCCTCGCATTCGAGCCATGCGGGGCGGACTCCTCAAGCGGCTTTGGTCGCATCATAAGCGTGCAGAGAGGACGGTCCCGTCCGGCGTCCGGTCGCCGCGCCGAAAGGTCACTTCATACCAGCGTGCGGCGGGTATAATAGCACTATGCTCACCCAACATAGATTCCGCGACCGCGCTGAAGCAGGGCGCGCCCTCGCAAAGAGGCTGGCGGCCTACGAGGGTGACGCAGACGCGCTCGTTTTGGGTTTGCCGCGCGGCGGCATTCCTGTCGCGTACGAAGTTGCGCGTGCGCTCGGTGCACCGCTTGACGTCTTCGTCGTTCGCAAACTCGGCGTTCCCGGCCATGAGGAACTCGCCATGGGAGCAATCGCATCCGGAGGCGTGACGGTTTTCGATCCGGGGTTCGTCGATCGCATCCCGCGCCGCGAATTGAACTCGGTCGTTGAGCGAGAGTCTGCCGAACTTGAACGCCGCGAGCATCTATACCGGAACCATAGAGCTGCGCAAAACCCGGAGGGAAAAGTCGTCATTTTAGCGGACGACGGTCTCGCAACCGGGGCGAGCATGCAAGCTGCGGTACATGCTCTGCGTGCATTGAAGCCGCGCAAGATTGTCGTTGCCGTCCCTGTTGCATCGCGCGACGCCTGCGAAACTATGGCGCACGTTGCCGACGAGGTCGTGTGCATTCTGACTCCCGACCGATTTTATGCCGTTGGTCAATGGTACGACAATTTCTCTCAGACGTCCGACGACGAGGTTCGCACACTGCTTGAGCGCGACGCTCAAGAATACGTGACAACTCACACCGTACCCACCGGAGACGCTCAAGCATGAAGTTTCGTGAAGCTACCTCGGAGATCGTCCGGCTCCTGGCGCGCGAAGCTTGGCCAGTTCGCGGCGGTCCCGAAGATTATGATCCGCTGCTCGACCAGATAGGTGACGCGGCGTACGTACTGATCGGCGAAGCCTCGCACGGGACTCATGAATTCTATCGCGAGCGCGCGCGAATTACTCAGCGCCTCATCGAACAGAAAGGCTTCATTGCGGTTGCAGTAGAGGGCGACTGGCCCGACGTATACCGTGTCAACCGCTACGTGCGCGGGCTTGGCAACGATGCCGATGCCGAAGAGGCACTGCGCGGCTTCCAACGCTTCCCGACATGGATGTGGCGTAACGCCGACGTGCTCGACTTCGTTGGGTGGTTACGCGCAACGAACGATGACCGCGCGCGCAGCAAACGCAAAGTCGGATTCTATGGACTCGACGTGTACAGCTTGTACGCGTCGGCAGATGCCGTCGTCAAATATCTCGAGGGCGTCGATCCGGCCGCCGCGCAGCGAGCGCGCGACCACTACGCCTGCTTCGATTATTTTGGCCCAGACGAGCAAGCATACGCGATTGCGTCGCGTACTCAGAACGTGGCAACCTGCGAGGATGACGTCATGGCCGTGCTGACCGAGCTGCGCCGGCTCGTCGCCGCCACCTACGGACGCGACACGCCGATGAATCAGGAAGAGGCGTTCTACGCCGAACAGAACGCAAAGGTCGTCGCCAACGCGGAGCGTTACTATCGAACGATGTTCGATCCTGAGGTATCTTCGTGGAGCGTACGCGACCGCCATATGGCCGAGACGCTCCGCGATCTCAGCGATCATCTCAAACGAAGCGGTGTCGTTCCGAAGATCGTCGTTTGGGCGCACAACTCACACGTCGGAGATGCGCGCGCGACCGATATGAAAGTCCGACGTGAAGTCAACATCGGACAGCTGTGTCGCGAAACCTACGGTGCAGGCTGCGCGCTCGTCGGGTTTTCGACGTACGACGGAACCGTCACGGCCGCGCGCGATTGGCACCAACCCGCGGAACGCCGCCACGTTCGTCCAGCTCGGCCGGAAAGCGTCGAGGGTCTGCTCCATGAGGTCGGCGAACCGGCGTTTACTCTCACGCTCCGCTCTGGTGAAGGGCGCCACATCCTCTATGGTTCGTTCCTCGAGCGAGCGATCGGCGTCGTCTACCGCCCGGAAACCGAGCTGATGAGCCACTACCTGGAGGCACGTCCGGCGCGGCAGTTCGACGCCATCGTACACATCGATCACACGCGTGCAGTCGAACCGCTCGAGCGCAGCGCCGTGTGGGAGACTGGCGAGGTTCCGGAAACGTATCCGACCGGTGTTTGATGCGACAGCTCTGCCACGCTCTTGAAGGAGTTAAAACAATGCCAGACGTCATCAAAGTTATCGAAGTACTTGCTGAATCCCAGAGGAGCTGGGAAGACGCCGCCAATGAAGCCCTCAAGAAGGCTTCCAAGACGCTCAAGAACATCCGATCCATTTACATAAAGAACTTTGAGGCGAAAGTCGAGCGCAACAAGATAACAGAATATCGCATCAACGCAAAAATCGCGTTTTTGTTGGACTAAAAGCGGCGCTGCCTTTACGTGCGCTTGAGCAAGGCGCGCCGCATCACGCGATCTGCGACTGAGTAGTATAATCCGACGTGGTGACCCTCATCTAAGGCTGAGGCAGCAAAAGCGATCTGCGTGAAATCCGCACGCTCCGGCTGCGCGGGTGGTGTGATAATGGGCTCGTCGCCGCGAGCGCGTATCTCATTGAAGGTGCTGTCGAACTCAATCCAGCCGATGCTCCACCGAGCGTCGCGATCAGAACCATTGTAAAACATCACCGGGCGCTGCGGATCGGCCGTCGATACAGGACCCGTGCTCAGGTGCCAACAGTCCCACATCTGCGGGCGAGCGTCAAACGGCGGCACGCCGAATGTCCACGGGCCATCGAGCTTGGGCGCCGACGCCACGCCGATCTTCGATTTGCCGTCTTCTGCGAACTCAAAGAAAAGACGCCAGCTGCCATCCGGCACGCGCGCGATCGTTGCTTCCTTCGGATTGTGAAATCGCGAAATATTCGGAAAGACAGGTCCGCGTTTCTGCAGATTATGGATGTCGCGACCAGTCGCCAGCAACAGATTCCCTCCCAGTCGTGCTTGATTCCAACCGGTATAATAGACGTGATAGACACCGTCTCGGGACGCAAGCGTTGGGTCTTCGCAGCCATCGCGATCGTCTTGCGAGGGCCCGGGCTCGACTGTGGGTTGTTCGTCCATTTTAAATTCAATAGCGGAGCGGCCGGCGGCATAAAAAATGCGCGACACCTTTTCCTCGGGGTCGCCGGATGGGTAGACGACTCGCAGCAAAGCGTGGTATCGGCCACCCTCGTCCCAGACGCAGGGGCTCAAGACAAAAAAGTCACGCAACTCATCGCTGCGATGGAGAATGAGCTCATCGTCGCGCTCGACAGAGAAGCGAGCCACTATAACTTGACAGCCTCGAGCGCGTAGAAAAACGCTTCAGAAAACGTGGGGAAGGAATTTATGACGTGACGCAATGCTGCGACGCGCATACCGCTCTTTATCGCCACCGTTGCCCACCCAATCATTTCGGCTGCGCATGGTCCGATGACCGAAGCACCAATGATAGTTTGCGCGTTCTTGTCGACGACGAATTTTACGCGCCCATTGACCGGTTTTTCATAGAAAAGATTCGATCGCGGCGCGCTCGTGAGATCCACTTCGGCAACGACGAATTCCACGCTGCGTTCGGCGGCTTGCGCTTCGGTGAGACCAACTGACCCGATCTCAGGATCGGTGAAGACGGCCCGGGGCACCGCATCGTACCTCGCTTGTTCCGGCTTGCCGAGGATATTGGTTGCGGCGATCCATCCTTGATACTTTGCGAGGTGAGTAAAGAGTGCGACGCCTGTGACATCTCCTACAGCGTAGATGTTCTCCCCAGCTCGGCAATGCGCGTCAACCTTAATCGAGTGTTTCTCAATCGCGATCCCGAGCGAGTCGAAGTTGATGGCGTTCAACCGCGCCTTGCGACCGGTGGCGACTAACAGCTCGTCCGCTTCAACGTTTTGATTGCCGTCAAGCGAAACGGTAACGCCGCCATCGCGAAAGCGGACGCTCGTTGCCTTCTTGCCTAAGACGACATCGATCCCGTCCTCATGTAACGCCTCGAGCATGATGTCCGCGATGACTGGTTCCTCGCGCGGCAGTACGTGGCGACCGGGTTCAACGAGCGTCACTTTGCTTCCATAGCGCGCGAAAACTTGTCCCAACTCGACCCCGACAGCACCCGATCCGAGCACAGCCAGCCGTTTAGGAACGCTCTTTGCCGAAGTTGCTTCCCTGCTGGTCCAAAAGCGGCCGCCCGCCAGCCCTTCGATCTCGGGAATCGCAGGCTCGGAACCGGTTGCAAGGACGATCGTGTCGCATGTGTACGAGCGATCCTTGACCCGCACCACACCGGCTTGTTCCACCTTGGCTTCGCCTCGAATCAAATCAACGTGATGTTCGCGCAGCCACGGAAGGTGGCCGGCGTCATCGTAATTGTCCACGCTCTCAGTGCGCCATGCTCCGGCTTGCGAAAACGAAAGCGACCCCGCAACTCCAGCTTTGGAACCGGGGACGCGCCTGCTTTCCATGTATGGCTGCTCCGAGCGCAGCAATGCTTTCGATGGGATGCACGCCCAAAACGCGCATTCGCCGCCGACGCGTTCGTTTTCGACAATGGCAACGCGCTTGCCGCCGTCGCCAAGTTTGCCGGCACACACCTCCCCACCCGGACCCGCGCCGATCACGATGACGTCATAATCTCGACTCACGCTTACGCGTATACTCGCTCCGAGGGTGATGCCCTGTTCGCTCGAACTCGTCTCGTGAATATCTGTTTGCATTTGGCCGAGGGTGCGGCGCATACTGGTGAGCGAACTGCCCGCTTGCCTGCAGCGCTAAATGGTAACGGCGTACCGGACGCGCTCAAGGTATAGACCGTGTGCCGGAGCGGTAAAACCTGCGCGCGCGCGGTCACCCGAGGCAAGCACCTCACCGACCTCGGCCGGCGGTCGGCGCCCGCGCCCAACTTCAATAAGCGTGCCGGCAACGATCCGCACCATGTTGTGTACGAACGAATCTGCGGAAATTACAATATCAAGGAAGCCGCCGCTCCGCTCCAGCTCCACCGATTGCACGTTTCGCCGCGTGCCTTTTGAACGCGATTCGACCGCGCAAAAAGCCGCAAAGTCATGTTCGCCGATAAGGAAGGCCGCCCCAGAGCGCATCGCGTCCGTGTCGAGGCTGGCACTGACGTGGAACGCGCGCCTTGCATGCAAAGGCGACGGCGCCACCCGGTTGAGAATCCGGTATCGATATGTTCGCGAGAGCGCATCGCGCCTGGCTGAAAAACCAGTCGCGCACTCCACGGCGCGCACGACGGCAATGGCGTGCGGGCGCAGCAGCGCGCTCGCAGCCACGACGAGCCGGCGCAACTGCATCTGACTCGTGGTCACACAGCTGACAACCTGTCCGGTAGCGTGCACGCCCGCGTCCGTCCGTCCGGCGGCCTCAATCTTCATGCTGTGCCCGAAGAGCGTTTCGAGGACGTGCTCGACACGTTCGGCGACAGAGGGCAGTCCCGTTTGGCGTGCAAACCCGTGATAGCCCGAACCGTCGTATTCGAGCACCAGCGCGAGGGTTCTCGCAGCGTCTTCCATCGGACGGTCAATTACCTATGACGTGACTGAAACATTTTTGACGCACGGGAGGCACCCGATCAAAAAGGAAGTGGCGCCGACCCCTTCCCTGGATGCAGCGCCCCTTCTGTCGCAGTCGTTCATCGGATTTTTGTTTCAGAGCCGAATCTTTGGACCCCAGCCGCCAAACTGTCCAGTGTTTTCGGACGTATAGCGGATCACTTTATTCATACCAAGGACGCGATCGTTGTCTTCGTCGTGCTTGGGCTTAACGCGCTCGGTCATGATGGTTTCCCTCCCATGTTGCGGCCGACGTATCTGTCGACCGGAGCCGCCCCAACGGCAAACTCACATGCCAAGGATAACCGAGCATGGTGGGTGCCAGCCTCCGTGGTTCCACTCACCTTGGGCAGATGACGGTACCTAGTCTAGCCGGTCCAGTACTTATTGCTACTCGGGTTTTTGGAGCGGAAAGAGCAGCACGTCGCGGATCGATTCTTGGTTCGTAAGAATCATGATTAGGCGATCCAAGCCGACCCCAATACCGCCGGTCGGCGGCATGCCGTACTCAAGCGCATGCACGTAGTCCCAATCCGGTTCTGGCGCTTCCGTATCACCGGCGGCGCGCTCGCGCGCCTGGGTCTCGAAGCGTTCGCGCTGATCGTCTGGGTCGTTGAGTTCCGAAAAAGCATTGGCGATTTCCATGTTGGAGATAAACAGTTCAAAGCGCTCGACGAGATGCGGGTCGTCGCGCCGGCGCTTGGCGAGCGGCGACAACAGCACAGGCTGGTCCGTGATGAAAACCGGATTCGTGAGGTGCGGCTCGACCGTAGCGGAAAACAACTTGTCGATGACGTGGCCGTGACTTGAGCCGGGCTCGATCGTCAGCTTGAGGCGCGCAGCTTCCGCCCGTGCTCGCTTCTCGTCGAGAATGTCCTCGCGCGACAGCCCGCCCCATTTCTTCATTGCTTCTAAGTAGGGCACGCGCGCGAAAGGCGCTTTGAGCGATAAGTCTTTACCGGCGTACTCATGCTTTTCGCCGACGCGCGCTGCACCCGCGGCTGCCAGCACCATGCCTTCGCACAGCGTGAGCATGCCTTCGACGTCCGTATACGCTTCGTACAGTTCGAGCATGGTAAATTCCGGATTGTGCGTTCGGTCGATGCCCTCATTGCGGAAGGTGCGCCCGATCTCGTACACTTTTTCGATGCCGCCGACGATGCAGCGCTTGAGGTTAAGCTCGGTCGCGATACGCATCTGCAGCGGAATGTCCAGCGCGTGGGAACGCGTAATAAACGGTCTCGCATTTGCGCCGCCCGCTACCGTCAGCAGCGTCGGCGTCTCGACTTCCGTGTAACCACGATCGTCGAGGAAGCGGCGCAAGGCCGATATGATGTGGCTGCGCGCAAGCATCGTGTCGAGCACCGGTCGGTTGACCATGAGATCGACGTAGCGGTGCCGGTAGCGGGCTTCCGGGTCCACAAGTCCATGCCACTTCTCGGGCAACGGCCGCAGCGACTTGGACAGCATGACAGCCTCGTTTACCGCGATAGTGAGTTCGCCAGTCTTCGTGCGAAACGGCTCGCCGCGAACGCCGACGATGTCGCCACGATCGATCAGGTCGACAATACCGAACGACTCGCCCATCGTCTCGGCCCGAAAATACAGCTGGATGCGCGCCGACTGATCCGCGACGTCGACAAAGACAATTTTCTTACCCATGCGGCGGATCGGCTGCAAGCGCCCAGCGACCGCGACGGTCGTGCCCGCATGCTCGCCTACCGCAAGCTTCTCGAATGCGCTGCGGACGCCGACCACTTCATGGCTGCGCTCGAATTTGGTCAGTGCAAAGGGGTCGTGTCCGGCCTTGCGCAGCGCATCCAATTTGGTGCGCCGCGCACGAATGAGTTCGGCCTCGGTGGCGCCGGTATCGCCGCCTGAGGTCACTTGTTTTTGGCTTTGGAGCCGCCTCTGCGATTGGCGCGTATGCTGATCACTTTGAGTTGAATCTCTCCAGAGGGTGCAGTGGCGACGACCGTCTGACCCGGCTTGGCCCCGACGACGGCTTTGCCTATTGGCGACTCGTTGGAAATCTTTGAATTGAGCGGATCGCTTTCCGCACTGCCCACGATCGTGTAATCGTTTTCGGAACCCGTGTTGAGGTTCTTGACTTTTACCGTGCTGCCGAGATGGACTTCATCCGCTCCGCCTTCACCCTCGTGGATGATTTTAGCGTTGCGGATCATCGCCTCCAGCTTCATGATCCGGCCTTCGATGAACGCTTGCTCCTGCTTTGCGTCTTCGTACTCCGCGTTTTCCGAAATGTCACCGAATTCTTTGGCCTGGCGAATCCGGTCGTTCACCTCTTTGCGGTGAACGGTCTTGAGCTCGTCAAGCTCGCCTTCGAGCTTGCGTAAGCCTTCTTCGGTGACTACGGTCTCTTTTTCAGTCATGTGATCTCCTTACGTTGTTGCGTGCGCGACGAGGTCGGTAACGTATGGGCGAAAATCGAGACGGGCGAGGAGCGCGCGATAGTCTGCATCTGAGACTTCGTCCCAGCGCTTGCGCAGTATTGCGAGCATCGCTGCTTCCATTACGTTGGTTCCAAATGACCGCCCGCCGAGATTCGGCGTTGTCGTCACCAGTCGAGCGACGTGCCGAGCGCGCAATTCATCCACGTTGCGCTGAGTCACCGTATTGGTGATGATGGTCTTGCCACTCAGATCGTCGGGCATGTTCTGGCGAATGAAATGAAAGTCGCCTGCGATGAGCCGCGCAGCGTGATAGTACTGAGGGAATTTCGGTTCGGGCGCCTTTTCCTGTTTCTTGCCAGTTGGGTAGAAAAACTGGAACGGCAGTTTGCAGGCATCCGGCAAGTAGCGCTCAGCCAATGCCTCAAACTCCGAAAGTGTCTTCACCGGTTTGTCGATGCCCAAGGCAAAGATGAAGTCCCCAAACGTCACGTCTGCACCTGCTTCAACGAGCGCTTGCGCCATGCCGAAGCGGTCGAGAGCGCTGACCATGAGAACGGGCAGTCCTTTGAAATCGATGATGCCATTGTTTTGGAGGTACGTGATCGTTTCTCGCTCGAGCGTGTTCTTCAGACCGCTGCCATCGACCACAGGTGTTTTTTTTACTACTTCAAGCATGCGCAGTCCGTCGCGCAGCGCGTAGCGATGTTTACCGGCGTACAGATAGACGTCGATACCGCCCAGACCGATGGCGTCAACTGTGCCGTCGAGTTCTCGCAGCGCGGCAATCGCGCGGTCGAGCGATCCGTCGAAACCGATGCGGCGAATGTCGATCCGCTCGCCTAGCCAGTCGACCTCGACCTGGTGATCGCGCGTCGACGACCCCAGGCTGACGGAAACTATCTTCTTCATGAAAGAGCGACGCCCGCGGGGCGAGGTTCGGCGGCCCGCGCAGCTCGCGCTCGCTCCCGGGTTTCAGCGATCATTGCCGGCGTAACTTCCTTGTCGAATGCACGCATGCCGGCAAGCTCAAAGCCATGCTTCTCTGCGAGCCGCTCAATTTCGAGCACTTTATCGAGGTTGACGCCGCGGCCCAGCGAGTAGTTGACAAAGCGATTCTCCAACGTCAGAATCATCGTCTCTGCCATGCATGCAAGTGAGGTCTTGGGCGGTAGTCCAAAATCGAAATGGAAATCGACGTCGCCGGGAACGCGAATGTTGCCGCCTTCGGTCACGAGCACGTCGTCGCGCTCCGTGGCCACTCTGCGCGATACGTCGTGCGGCAACGAGACTTCACAAACAACCGCGCCTGACCGCAGATCCTCGGGTTCAACAATCGCGGATGTGGCGGCTGTTGCGGTCAGCACGAGATCAGCGTGTCGCACCGCCTCTTTGATGTCGGTCGTCCAGCCCAACTGTGCCTGGACGTGCGGTTGCATGGCGTGAGTCAGTTTTTCCAAGCGCGTCGCGTTGCGCGCCGCAAGCGTCACGCGCGACACTTTGCTGGCAAGAATTTGCGCGCATGCCGATCCGATGCTCCCGGTCGCGCCGATGACCACGGCGCTCGCGTTAGGAAGGTCGACTTCCATCTCGCGCGCGCCGCGGAAGAGACTCTGAATGGCAGCGGCGATCGTGTACGAGTTGCCCGAAGTAACGGCGATCGGGCAGTTCTCCGCAACAGTCGGGCCGCCATCGCCGACGACGGCTGTGAACCCGCCGAGTCCAACGATGCCGCAGCCCAGTTCCGCTGCAATGTTCGCGGCCTTGATGATACGCGCCATCACTTCGTTTCGCGGCAACTCCAGGAACTGGTCGGGCATGAGCGGCGCCGCGAGGAAGTACCCCATGATCTCCTCGCCGGTCTTGCTGCGCACGCCGGTTATCTCTGAAACTTTGTAGGACGGCATCCACTCGAGAATCTTACGGATAAGCGGCATCCCTTTGCCGGCGGCGCGAGGCTCGTACCGGAGGACGTCGTCATACGAGAGCGGGTGGATGATGAAACCGAACTTACGCACCAAGTACCTCGGATTATATAGGAGTCCGGGAAATTGTAGAGTTCGCAAAATGCCGGGCGCTGTCCTGGCAAGCGGCCGGCCAACGCGATTAGGTGCTGCCGCCTTCGCAGCGGTCTTTGAGCGCTCGCAGCATCATCATGGAATTCTCTTCGACCTTCTTTTGGAGAATCGGGCCGATGAGCTCGGCAAGCGTGGGCACGCCAAAATCGTAATCGACGCCCAACACAACCTTTGTGACGCCGTCGCGTTCGACAAAAGTCCACGCGCCTTCGAACTTGTCGAGATCGCCTTCGATGAGTTTATAGTCGATGCGAGTGTTTTTGTCGTCGAACACGTCGACTTCCGTCCATTCGATGGGCGCCTCCTCAACGAGCGTCTTCCAACGGGTCGTTGTGGTGTTGCCGTCGCGTCTGATAATTTTGACGTACTCGACGTCGGGCATGAAGTCCGAATAGCGCTCCATGTCCTTAGCTAGCTCGTAGATCCGGTGCCGCGGCGCCTTGATCTCTATCGAGGTCTCCACGTACGGCATCAGGCGGACAGCGCTCCAAGTTTCTCTTTGGCTTTGGCAACGGCTTGCGCGAGGATGGCAATCGCTTCGTCGATCTCGGCACGCGTCACGATAAGCGGCGGTTCGAGGCGGATGACGCGCTGCTGGTTGAGCGTGTAGGCTGCAGTCAGACCGAGCCGCAGCGACTCCGGAATGATGACCCCGCCGTAACCTTCATGGCGCAATTCGAGGCCGACGATGAGGCCGCGGCCGCGCACGCTCGCGATGACCTCAGGAAAACGCCGCTGCAGCGCCCACGCTTGTTCGAGCAGATACTCGCCTTGCGATTTCGACTTCTCCACGAGATGTTCGTCGATGAGTACCTCGAGCGCCGCGAGACCCGCAGTACAGGCGAGAGGATTGCCCCCGAACGTCGAGGTGTGCAAAAGCGGTGAGTCGCCGAAGGCACTCATCCAGACGTCGTGACGCGAGATGGTTGCACCAATTGGAATGACGCCGCCGGAGAGGCCTTTGGCGACGGTCATGATATCGGGCACCACGCCTTCCGCGTCCACGCCCCAGAGGTAACCCGTGCGCCCCAGACCCGTTTGCACTTCATCGGCGATGAACAGAGCACCGTGGCGGCTGCATAACTCGCGCGCGCCGCGCAGGTAGCCATCAGGTGGCAGAATGACGCCACCCTCGCACTGGACGGGCTCCACGATGAACGCCGCTGCGCCCGCAAGCGCTGCGTCGAGCGCTGCGAGATCGCCAAACGGCACGTGCTCGAATTCGGGTACGAGCGGTTCGAACTTTTCCTTAAACACGTCGCGGCCGGTGGCGGTGAGGCTGCCCATCGTCTTGCCGTGGTAGCCGTTCGATGTGGATACGATGTGCACGCGTTTTGTTGACAGGCGCGCAAGCTTGAGCGCCGCTTCAACTGCTTCAGTGCCGCTGTTGGAGAAAAACGTGATCTTGAGGTCGCCGGGTGCGAGATCGGCCAGCGCTTTTGCCAGCGCCGCTGTCTTCGCGTTGAACAATATGCGCGACGAGAGCGCCATGTGGTTGAGCTGCTCTCGCACCGCTGCGACGACTTTTGGGTGCATGTAGCCAAGCGTAAAGACGCCGTAGCCTCCGCAGAAATCCAGGTACGCTTTGCCCGTGTGATCGTAAATTCTGACGCCGCGGGCCGCCATCTCAATGCCGGCGCCCGCAATTTTCATGAAGCGGGCGAGAGGCGGGTTGATGAACTCTTTGTATGCGGAATAGACAGCGTCGAAAAGCGACGCCTGGTCTTGTGCCTCGTGCGTCATCATTTGCTCTGCCTTCGCCGACTGCCAAATGCCGCCCCTTGCCGCAAAGGCGGCGTCGCACGGTGGTTCGAAGCGTTTTCCGACAATGACAAGTGGCGTGTCATACGCGACGTCCGATGGGCTGCGCATCGCCTTTGTGCAGGCAGGAACTGGTCAGCCCATCGTGTTCTTGCATGGTGTCGGCTCAACGAATGAAATTTGGCGCCGCCAGATGCTGGCGCTCGCGCCGACGATGCATTGCATCGCGCTCGACTACCGGGGTTACGGACGCTCTGAAGTTCCGCTGGCCCCATCGCTTGCACCCGGTGCCGGAGATCCGCAAGCAATTTCGCGCGGCGCCTTTGCGCGGGATGTTTTCGCCGTTCTCGACCAATGCGGCCTCGCTGCCGCGCATCTGTGCGGCTGTTCGCTCGGCGGCGTCGTTGCACTTGAATGTTATGCCAGGGCGTCGGAACGGGTGCGCTCACTCATCTTGGTTGACACGTTTGCGTTTTATCCGGGCGGCGTGGGATCCATGGACGACCGCATTACGACGCTCGAGCAGCTAGGTATCGAAGACTTCGCTCGTTCGCGTGCTCCGAAGGTGCTTCATCCAGAGGCCGCTGCTGATCGCATTGAGTTCGTGCGCAGCCAGATGAGTTCGATTCCGCTCGACGTATACAAAGCGGCCACGCGTGCAACGTGGACGGGTGATTATCGCGATCTTGTGCCGCGCATCGATGTGCCGGTGCTCGTCATGTGGGGCGAAAAGGACACGCTCATCGCTCCCTACGAGTGCAGCGCTGAAATAGCCTATTCACTGCGCGAGCCGGGCAAAGTGACGGTCGTTCCCCACGCGGGTCATTTACCCAACGTCGACAATCCAGAATTTTTCAACCATACCGTCACTGAATTCATCGCGCTTCAGCGCAGCTCTTGAACCCGCCTCAAGAGTTGACTCGTTTCGGTGGGTGTCAGTTGGTTCAGCGGCGGGCGGACATTACGCCAGGCCGCTACCCCACTTGTCAAAGCCATGTACGTTTTGAGCGCGGGAATGAGCGGGAAGTTTTCAAAGGCAACACGCGTGGCATTGACGCCGCGCTCGAGCGAGGCCGCGTTTGGGTCATTTCGCTTGTCGTAGAGCGCGATGATCGCCTGCGCTGCGACATTCGCGGTTGCAGAAATGCAGCCGCTTGCTCCCGCGTCCATGGCGCGCAGCAGCAGCGCCTCGGTCCCGACCATGACGTACATTGATGGGCCAAGACGGCGGCACAGTGTTTCGGTTGCCGGCCAATTTCCCGAGCTGTCCTTGAGACCCACAACGATTGTCGGAAATTCTTGATGCAGGCGTTCAACAAGATCCGCGCTCATTTCGATGCCACTCACCTGCGGTATGAGGTAGAGGAACAGCCGCAATCGATCGTCGTTGACTCGCTCGATCGTCGACGCGAAGGCGTCGAATATCCCCTGATCGTTGACGCTCTTGTAGAAAAATGGCGGCAGCATGAGCACGCGCTGGACGCCGGTCGATAGGGCATGGCGGGTGAGCTCGACGCTATCGCCGACGGCGCAGCAGCCGGTGCCGACGATCAGCTTGTCAGCTGGAATACCGCCGGCGACAACGTTTTCGAGAATCGCTCGTCGTTCGGCTATCGTGAATGAATTAGCCTCGCCTGTTGTGCCCAATATCAGTATGCTCGTACAGCCTTGGGCAAGCAGCCGCCGGCAGTGCTGCTCGAGCAACGTGACGTTTGGGTTGCCGTTGTCGTCCATCGGCGTCAGCGCCGCCGGGACCACACCGGTCGCGACATGTAACCGAGCCCGAACTACTTCCGCCATAAGGTCCCCAAGAAAAAGAAGAGGTTGGCAGGCCGTTCGGCGAGCCGGCGCATGAGATACGGATACCACTGTGAGCCAAACGGAATTGCGAGGCGAACCTTGTAGCCGCGGGAGCGTAACTCCCCCTGCAGTTTCGGCCGCACTCCATAGAGCATCTGAAATTCATACCGGTCATCGGCGATGCGATGTCGCTTGATGAACTCAATGGAGTGGTCGATGATGACGTGATCGTGTGTTGCGATCGCTGTGAAGCCGCTCTCGCGCAGCGATAACTCGATGAGCCGGACATAGTTGCGGTCGACATCGGCTCTCTTCGTCAGCGCAACTTCCGGTGCCTCAAGATACGCGCCCTTGACGAGGCGCACATTGGGCTTCAGCGGGAAAAGAGAACGCAGGTCGTCCTCGGAGCGGCGCAAATACGCTTGCAGCACGGTTCCGACGTTCGCTAATCCAGCCTCTCGCAGCGAGCGATAGATCGAAAGCGTCGCATCGGTGTACGCGGATTGCTCCATGTCGACGCGCACGAAGTTGTTGAAACTGCGCGCATGCTGGACGATGGCAGTGAGATTCTGGCGCGCGAGGTCGTAGTCTATGACGAGACCCAGGTGGGTAAGTTTGAGCGCCACGTTAGAACGCAGTCCCTCGGCTGCGAAGCAGGTGAGAATGTGGCGGTAATCGCGTACCACGGCGGCCGCATCGTTGCGATCTTGCACGCCCTCGCCGAGCATGCCGCAGGCAACGGTAAAACCACGCTCGTTGACGAGCCGGACGGCAGCAAGGAATTCTTCGAGCGTCTCGCCGGCAACAAAGCGCCGCGCTCCCAAACTCATCCCATGACGGTACATGAAGCGCCGCAACGCACGATTATCTGCCACAGCAAGCAGTGCGGAACGCATGAGGTTATCAATCGGTGTGGTCAACGACGCCACGTCAGAAGCTTTTGAAGAGCTCGCGGTGAACTCATCTTCCTCCGAAGGAGGCGAGTACGATGGCAATCATACGCGCATTTGTTTTGACATTCATCGGCATCGCGATCGCTTCCGGCCAAGCCGCAACTTAGACTTCAGCCACGAGGTGCTGACGGAAAACTAAACGGTCGAGAGAAGCTCGACCGTTACATATGGCCGCTGTGGTGACGCGCTGAGCTATGCGAGCTTAGTGCCGCAGTTCGGACAGAACTTTGCACCCGGCGCCGTTGTGGCGTGGCAGTTCGGGCATTCACCTTGAGCTGTAACCGTTGCCCCGCAATTCGGACAGAACTTCGATCCTGCTGGGATTTGCGCTTGACACTTTGCGCACGTGACCGTTGCAGTGGGAGCGCTCGAAGCCGATCCTCCACCGGACTGCGTAGATTGAGCAGCCGCATCGCGCATTGCTTGATTGATCATTCCCGGCATCTGCATACCGAGCCCAAGTCCCATGCCTAAGCCGGCCGCAGAACCGGCGGAGCCGCCAGGATTTTGTGCCGCCTCTTCCAGCGATTTGGCCGCCTTGAACTGCATGTACTGACCCATGTTGCCGACGACGCCCATGCCGGTGCGCTCGTCGATAACTTTCTGCACATCGTCCGGCGGCGTGATGGCATTGATGAGGAAGTCAATGAGCTCGACGCCGTACTGCGCGAAGTCATCTTTGACGCGCGCTTTGCCCGCGGCGCCGATCGCATCGTACAGCTTTGGCAGATCGAGGATGCTCTTGACCGTTTCACCAAGCAAGTTGTTGAGGCGCGAGACGATGATGTTGCGGAAGAAATCTTGCAATGAGTCTGAGGTGTAGACGTTTGCCGTTCCGACGACCTTGTTGACGAAGAGCTGTGGATCCGTTACCCTGACGCTGAAGATGCCATACGCGCGCAGCCGCACCATGGAGAATTCGCTGTCGCGAAAGAGGATGGGATCGGCCGTTCCCCAGTGCTGATTCGTGAATACTTTCAACGCAACGAAGTAGACTTCCGATTGAAACGGCGACGTGCCGCCGAAAGGCATCGAAAGCAGACCGGTGACCAGCGGCAGGTTCTGCGTGGAGAGTGTGTACCGGCCAGGTTGGAACGTATCGAGAGCTTTACCATCGCGGAAGAAAACCGCCGCTTGGCTTTCCTGCACGATGAGCTGGCTGCCCCACTTAATGTCGGTGGAGCCAGTCTCGGGCCAGCGATGCACGATCTGCTGTCCGCTGTTGTCGAAGAACTCTATGACGGAAAGTCCGAGCGCCATGTTTATTCTGCTACCTCAAACGACACAAGTTTGCTGTCCACTACAGATACTAGGGTGGTCGGTAAGAGTTTCAATGAGGGCTAGTCTTGTCCCGCTTGGAGCGTGCGAAACTTCACAGCCCGCTCGCGTAACTGGCGGCGAGTGAGCCGATTATTTACACAGTAATGATAAGTGCGCAGCGAGTGATGTTCTTAATGGGTGCAGGGTTCGCGCTCTTTCTGCTCATTCCGCTCTTTATCTTTATTGGACCATACCACGCCATCCGGGAGCGCGCCGCGCAGTACGATGCTTCTCCTAACTGTCATGGCGTTGCGGTATCGGCGACAGGCGGCGGCGTGAACGCCTGCACTATCGAGTGGGCGAACGTTGTCAAACGGTATTACTCTTCGAAGTCTGCGAAAAGCACGAGTATATATTATTACTTGGTCGTGCGTGGCGGCTACGGAGACGAACACACCGTCGAGCTCACGAACGAGATCGTCTTCTGGCGAACCCGGAACGGCGACGCGCTCAAGCTGCAGCTCTGGGGCGATAGCATTACCACCGTGCAGCTGACATCCCGAGAGTCATCGGAGACAGCCGCGAACCCTGATTGGCAATTGCGCAAGGAGATGCACGGCATCAACGTCATGATTGTTTTCGAGCTGGTAGCCATCGCAATTGCGGTCATCGCCCAGATCGGTTTGCGCCAGCTACCCCGCTAAACATCGACTGCGAGGCTTCGCGTTCACTTTGTGGTCGGCATCAAGCGGCGCCCACGCGGCGCCCACTTTGAATAGTGGTGATGGATACCAGTCTTAGGGAGTGGGCAGCCCATCGAACAGGTGCTTGCGCGCCTCAAAGCGCCGATCGAACTCTCCGGTGAGAGCATCGAGTTTCGCAAGCGCCGTCTTCAAGCGGTCTGTATTGCTTGAAGCTTGTTCGACTTCGCTAGCCGCATCGTCGAATGAACCCAGCTCTTGCATGATGCCCGCATCGTACTGATACAGACGGGTCAGCTCAGACTCGCCCATCTGTACGCGATCGAAAACGGCGGCGTAGCCGTAGTCTGCAAAACGCATGCGGTCGATGATTTTCTCCATACGCCGGCCGCTTTGGTCGATCAGCGGAAGGCTATCCATGTTCCCGGAGCGCGAGAGCGTGTCAACGAGATTGTCGAGCCGGATCTTGACCTTTGATAGGCGTTCACCGATGACGGCGCGTAGCTGCTTGTCGGCAATGCGCCGATCTTCAACTGCTTTGTAGCCGGCGAAACCTGGAATCCAACTGGCAAGATTCGAGAGCGCCTCGCCGACGCTGCCGGCATGCGAAATGCTCGGGTGTGCGGGCGGCGGCACTGATTGCGGCGACGCCTGCCCCGGAGCGCTTGGTGCGGGCGTGCTCGGGTTGGCGGGCTGACCGCTTTGGTTATTACTATCCATTATATGACGTCGCTCCTTTGCCGGCGCAGGGTCCGGCTTGCACCTATATTACCAGGATTGCCGCCGGATGTTGCACACGTGCGTTGACGGATTCATAGGCCCGATCACACCGCCTCCGACAATGCTGGGCGCCCTTCGTCCGCTGCGCTGCGAGTTCTTGCCTCGGCGAGGATGAGACGCACATTGTCGGCAGAGGGTTCGTTATTGATGCGTTCGCGCAAGGCACTTGCGCCTTCGATCCCTTTGAGGTACCAGCCCAGGTGCTTGCGCATCTGCAGCATGCCGGACTTTTCCCCGTATCGCTCGATCATCGCATCGAAATGCGCAATTGCAAAGTCGACACGCTCTTGCACGCTCGGCGTCTGCGACGCGTCATCGCCGCGCATGCGGGCTGCGATTTCGCGGATGAGCCAAGGGTTGCCCAGCGTTGCCCGCCCAACCATAATTGCATCCACACCCGTTTCGCGCAGGCGCTGCATCGCGTCGTCGGCGCCGTGTATGTCGCCGTTGCCGATAACCGGGACATGCACTGCCTCTTTGAGCTTCGCGATGTACGACCAGTCAGCTTGTCCCTTGTAGAATTGCTGACCATACCGGCCATGTAGCGTGAAGGCATCGATACCAACGGCCTCGGCGCGCTGTGCGATCTCGATGAATGTGTAATCCGTTGCAGACCAGCCAAGGCGCATCTTTACCGTCACCGGCACGCGCTTCACAGCCTTGCGCACTGCATCGCATATCGAGACCGCGAGATCCGGGTTGCGTAAGATGGCTGCGCCATCGCCGCCTTTGACAATCTTAGGCGCCGGACAGCCGAAGTTGATGTCGACGATATCGGCGCCACACTCCTCGACGAACGCGGCGGCTTGCGCCATGACCTCTGGGTCGTTGCCATGAAGTTGCACAGCCGTCGGGCGCTCGTCTGAATAGACATCGATCATTTCGAGCGTGCGCTTATGCATGCGCACCAGCGATTGAGCCGAAACGAACTCGCTCACTGTCAGACCTAGGCCGAACGGCTTAAAGAGCTTGCGAAACAGCGCGTTCGTGACCCCTGCCATCGGCGCCAGGGCCAACGGAGGGAATATGGAAATGCCTGAGATGATGAGTGGGCGGACGGGAGCCATCACGTTTGACGGCTTCGTGCGCTGCGGCTCGTACGCCTCGCTCGGGCGAGCTTATAAGGAAGTATATGTCGCGATCTGTTGAGTCAACCATCACCGTGCCACGCGCGGTCGTCGCCGACGTGATCGAACTCCGCCGCGACATCCATTTATATCCCGAGTTGGGCTTCGAGGAAGTGCGCACCAGCGGCGTCGTTGCGGACCGCCTGCGCAGGTTGGGTTATGAGGTCAAGACCGGCATCGCGGAAACTGGAGTCGTCGGCATTTTGCGAACGGGGAAGCCAGGTCGCTGCGTGTTGCTGCGCGCGGACATGGACGCGCTCCCCATCCACGAAGAAAGCGGCTTGCCGTTTGCCTCGACTGTACCGGGCAAGATGCACGCGTGCGGCCACGACGCACACGTCGCAATACTGCTGGGCGCAGCGGGGATGATCATGGAGCGCAAGGATGCGCTGTGCGGCACGATCGTCCTGTGCTTTCAGCCGGCAGAGGAAGGCAAAGGCGGCGCAGCTGCGATGATCAAGGAAGGGTTGCTCGACGATCCACACGTCGACGCCGTCTATGGTTTGCACGTGTGGTCGCAACACCAAGCGGGTATCGTCTTGACGCGGCCCGGCCCCATGATGGCGGCCAGCGATTCGATTGAAGTTACGATCAAGGGACGAGGCGGCCACGGCGCGCAGCCCGACCACACAATAGATCCTGTGGTTACTGCCGCGCAATTCGTGACAAGCGTGCAAACAATCGTGAGCCGAGGAGTCGATCCGCTCGAACCTGCCGTTGTGACAATTGGCTCGATACATGGCGGCACGACGCACAACGTCATACCGGATGAAGTCCGTTTGCTCGGCACGGTCCGCACATTTAATGAAGACCTGCGCGATGGAATGGCCGCAAAGATTGAAACGGTGCTCAGCGGCTGCTGTTCAAGCTCCGCGGCGGCCTACCATTACACATATTTGCGCCGCTACCCAGTGACATCCAACCACGCAGGCGAGACCGCTTATTTGATCGATCTCGCGACCAAGACGTTGGGCTCGCAGAACGTTGGGGAGCAGCCTAAGATCATGGGTGCCGAAGACTTTTCTTTCATGCTGCAACGACGTCCGGGCTGCTTCTTCTTCCTTGGCGCTCAGGTTGACCCGAAAGTCGACGCACCGCATCACAGTCCTCGTTTTAGGATCGATGAACGCGCATTCGAAAACGGCGTTCGCATGATGGTTGCCCTTGCACAGGACGCCCCGCGTCAACATGCCGCCGGCTAGAAAAGCCCCTTGATGAGACCGCCGTCGACTGCAATCGTCTGGCCGGTCACGTAGCTCGCAGGTTGACCGCATAAGAAGGCGACCATCGGGGCGTATTCTTCGGGCGCGGCAACGTGACCGATTGGCACTTCTTGCTCTGCGGCCTTGTGCAGCGCTTCATCGTCTGGATAGAGATGACGCAGCCGGTCAGTCAGCACGCGGCCGGTTGCGATGCAATTGATCGTGATCCCGCTGCGAGCAACCTCCATAGACAGCGTCTTGAGCGCTGAGACCAGCGCCGTGCGAAACGCATTGGACAAGGCAAGCGTTGGAATCGGTTGCTTGACTGAGCTCGACGTGAGCGCGACGATGCGACCCCAACCTTTTGATTTCATGCCCTGTATCACGCCATCGACAAGTTCGAGCATGTTTCGCATTGTCGCGCGGTAGCCTTGATCCCAATCCTCGAGACTCAACTCTAGAAACGTTCCGGGCTTGGGACCCCCGCCGTTCGCCACGAGTATGGCAACGTCGCCAAGCGTGGCGCGTACCGCGGCAAGAAGTTTTCGGATTGAGGTCGAGTCGTCGAGATCAACCTCGAACACGTGCGCATCGGCAGCGCCCTGCTGTTTCGCTTCTAAGGCGACCTTCTCGAGCAGGTCGAGGCGACGCGCCGCGACCGCCAACGCAGCGCCTTCTCGCGCGAGCGCGAGCGCGACAGCTTTCCCGATGCCGGAGCTAGCGCCGGTGACTAGCGCAATACGCCCGCGAATTCCCAAGTCCATCTGGTGCGTTCCTGTTGCTCCGCTGAGAACTTACGACTTCAGGTAATTCCCGAACCATGCCAGCGTGCGAGTCCACGCATCTGCCGCAGCCGAGGCCACGTAGCGCTCGCGCGTGTCGTCGAAAAACGCATGGCCGGCTTCGTCGTAAATCTTAATATCGTTGGGCACCTGCAAGCGAGCTTGCATCGCGCGCACGTCGTCGGGCTTGATGCTCGTATCGCGCGCCCCAAAGTTTCCCATCAATGGAACCTTGAGCTCGTCGGTCCACGCGAGCGCCATGTCAGTGATTGGCCCGTCTTCATCGTCGGCGCCCCAACGGACTTTTCCGTAGAAAATCACGGCAGCGTCAAAGACTTGCTTGTCGTCGATTGCCGCTCGCAACGCCATGTTGCCGCCCATGCAGAATCCCATCACCCCCACTTTGGGCGGGCGCTGCAACGGCCCTTGCCCGACGCGTTCGCGAATCCAATACGCGCCTGACTGGATGTCGCCGTCCACAGTCGCGTCAACGAGTTTCTCGGCAGCTTCACGAAATGGGCTGTAGTCAGTCGCGCCGTCACCGCTGGGCGCTCCCAGGTTTGTGTACAGATTCGGTGCGATGGCCACATAGCCTGACTTTGCCAACCTTCGCACGACGTCACGCAGATTTGTATCCACTCCCCAGATGTGCTGCACCACGACGATGCCGGGCCGATCGCCGGCCGTCGCTCGCGGATACGCGGCGTACGCGTCGATCGCGCCTTGGGGTCTCGCAAGCCGCACGCGCTGCACCGTGATCGCGGGGTCATCTTCCGGCACGAGCGGGGGATGCGGCTTGCCAAGCGTCTGATCGTCCGCGAGCGCACGCGCGATGCTCGCGCCACAGGCGGCCGCACCAGCGGACATGCCGATGAAAGCACGCCGTTTCATTTCTAAAGCGGTGGAGGTCGTGGGATCAATCTTGTGCGCCATATGCTACACCTTGCTTCTGGTTTTGGCGGCCGCCGCGGCCCAGTGATACAATCCGTCAAGGACGAGTCGCTCATCACGCAGTTGGAAGACATCCGTGTGCGGCGCAATCAGATCCGCCAGGCCGCCGGTCGCAACCGCGCGAGCTTGCGTACCCAGCTCGCGGCGAAACTGTGCAATGAGAAACTCTACCTGACCCACGAATCCGTAAATCACCCCGGACTGGAGCGATGTGGGCGTGTCGACGCCGATTGCAGCCGGTGGCTTGACGAGCGGAACGCTCATGAGCTTAGCGGCCTTGCCGATTAATGCGTCGACTGACACTTCGACACCAGGCGCGATCGCCGTACCCAGGTATTCGCCATCCGCGTTGACAGCGCCGAAGGTAGTTGCAGTGCCGAACTGCACGACGATGATCGGCGCACCATACTTTGCCACCGCGCCGATTGCGCCCGCAATAAGGTCGGCGCCGAGCTCAGATGCGTGACGAGTCTTCACCGGCACGAGCGTTTGGCGCGCGGCCGACAAGAATTGAGGCTTGCAGCCGAAATACCGCTGCGACATCTCGGTCAGCGCGCGGTAGAGCGGTGGCACGACGTTTGCGACCGCGACGCGCTTGACCGACGAGCGCGCTACGTTGTTGAGCGCGAGCATTCCGTCGATGGACGCGGCAAGATCGTCACCTGTCTGCTCGCGGTTTGTGGCTGACCGCCATGTATGTACGAGGGTACCCGCTGCGACGCCGCCCATTTCGAACAGGCCGAATTTGATATTTGTATTGCCGACCTCGACTGCGAGCAGCATTATGATACTCGAAGCGCGACGATTCGATCGAGAATAATTCCGGCGACCACGATCTTCGGGGCCCGGCCGACGGCCTCACGTCCATCGCGTCCCCACAAGATCGTCACCTCATTCTCGCCGGCGCGGAAAGCGCCGCCCGGGCCGTCGATGCGATTCACGACGATGCAGTCGAGATGTTTTGCGGTCAGCTTCTCGCGCGCGCGTTCCTCAGCGGCGTGAGTTTCGGCCGCAAAACCGGCAACGTAGCAGCCAGCAGGCCGATGCGCGCTCACATCGGCGATAATGTCGGGATTGCGCTCCAGCACGAGCGTGCGCGTCGCGCTCTCCTTCTTGATTTTGCTCTCGCTGAACTCTGCCGGTCGGAAGTCGGCGACCGCCGCAGCGCCGATGAAGATGGTCGTTCCCGGCAAGTGCTCCATGACCGCCGCATGCATTTCGCGCGCGGTCGTCACCGGCACAAGCGTTACATCCGCCGGGGCGCGCAGTTCTGTCGGTCCGCTGATGACGGTCACCTGTGCGCCGCGCGCTTGTGCCTCTTGCGCGAGCGCAAGTCCCATGCGTCCGCTTGAGGGATTTGAAAGAAAGCGCGATGGATCGGCAAACTCGCGCGTCGGCCCGGCGGTGATGAGTACGCGCTCGCCTGCGAGACTGTGCGCGCGACGCACGACATGCCCCACCGCGGCAAGTATTTCCCCATCATCTGCGAGGCGACCCTGACCGATTTCACCGCAGGCCAGAAATCCCGCGCCTGGTTCGATAAAAGAAAAGCCGCGGTCTTGCAGCGTGCGCAGATTCTCTTGCGTGGCTTCGGCCTCGAGCATTTGCGTGTTCATCGCCGGCGCGACGAGCACCGGCTTGCGTGTGGCAAGCACGCACGTCGTAAGCAAATTGTCGGCAATTCCATGTGCCAGCTTGGCGAGCGTATTCGCTGTCGCGTTGAGGACGAGCAATGCATCGGTCTTGCGCACAAGCCCGATATGCGCGATCTCCCACGCAGTGCCCTCGCCGAACATATCCGTGTGCACGGCATTGTTGGACAAGGCTTGGAAGGTCAGTGGCGTCACGAAGCGCTGCGCGGCGTCCGTCATGATGACATGGACATCAGCACCTGCTTGACGGAGCGCGCTAACGACGCCCGCGCACTTGTATACTGCAATGCCGCCGCATACCCCGACCAGCAGCGTGCGCCCCGCAAGGCCCCCGGTAGCGGTCGACCGTGTGTCGACCTGTTCTTTGTCGTGGCCGCTCATGTCTTTTGCACTTCTTGCTTGGATGGCGTTTGCACTTTTACGTTGTCGATCAGCCGCGTGCGCCCGGCATATGCCGCACCAATAACCAGGAGTTCAGTCGTAGGCGGCGCCGACTGGAGAGGCCGAAATTCATCCGGCCTCACAACGCCAAGATAGTCCTCGCGCAACGGGGGCAGGAGCTGCTCGGCGGTTTTCACCAGGGCCGCGACATTGCGCATTCCCGCTTCGAGCTGACTTGCGAGCACTCGCAGCGCTTCGTAGAGTCGCGGAGCGTTACGCCGTTCTTGCGCAGTCAGATACGCGTTGCGCGATGAAAGTGCGAGTCCCTCGGCGTCGCGCTGCGTCGGAGAGGCAACGATCTCAATGGGAATGTCAAGATCGGACACCATGCGTCGAATCACCGCTAACTGCTGTGCATCCTTTTCTCCAAAGTATGCGCGCTGCGGCTGAACCATGTTGAAGAGCTTGAGCACGACAGTTGCGACGCCGCGGAAATGGCCCGGGCGTTTTTCGCCTTCGAAGTACTGTGCCAGGCCGGTTGGCTCGACAAAGACGTCGAGCTGCCGCGGATATACATCCGAGGCCTCGGGTAGAAAGAGCAGATCCACGCCGAGCTTCTCGAGCATACGGCGATCCTCGTCGATGTTGCGCGGATATGCGCTGAAGTCTTCGTTCGGCCCGAACTGCAGCGGGTTAATGAACACAGACGCAACAAGCGACCGGCACTGCGAACGCGCCAGCTCGACAAGCGCTGCGTGACCTGCATGCAACGCTCCCATGGTCGGCACAAAACCAACGGGACCCTGGAGCTTGACGCGCTTGCCACGGAGCTCGTCTAATCGCGTGACGGCTTCCATCCGCTACTGCGTGGTCGTATCCACGCTTGGCTTTTCGGCGTTCGCCTGTGGCGATTCAATGCTGTGCTCGGCTGACGGAAACGCTCCGCTGCGAACTTCATCCACATAGGTGCGCACGGCAGCGAGTCCTTCATTGAAGAAGTCAGCGTAGCGCTTTGCATGGCGAGGCAAGTACCCGGTTGTCAATCCAAGCAGGTCGTTGATGACGCTGACTTGGCCGTCGCACCCAATGCCGGCTCCGATACCGATCGTCGCCGCCTGCACCGTTTGCGTGACCTGCGCCGCAAGCGACGTTGGGACGCACTCCAACACGATTGAGAAGCATCCGACAATATCGAGCGCCTTTGCCTGCTCGATGAGACGCGCGGCCGCCTCCATCGTCTTTCCTTGTGCTCGAAATCCACCGAGCACATGGATGGATTGCGGCGTAAGTCCGAGATGGCCCATAACCGGAATCCCGGTTCGAACGAGCCGCGCCACGAGCCCGGGGTCGCTCCCCTCGAGCTTGACTGCGTGCGCGCCCGCTTCTTTCAAAAACCGCCCGGCATTTCGTACAGCTTCATCGTGGCCGCACTGATAGGAAAGAAACGGCATGTCGGCAATGACAAATGCGCTGCGCGCACCTCGCGCGACCGACCGCGTGTGGTAGAGCATCTCGTCCATCGTCACGGGCAGCGTCGTCTCATGCCCGGCGAAGACCATGCCTGCAGAATCACCGACTAAAATGGCGTCAACGCCAGCGTCATGCACCATGGCTGCCGTTAACGCGTCGTATGCCGTGATGACAACGATTTTTTCGTGACGCCGTTTCTTATCGGCAAATGTCAACATGGATGTCGGCATGGCACCTCGCTAGTGAACTCCGTCGTTATCAGAGTGCGCCGCGTCCTTGCGCAGCACGCGCAACATCGTACGCCCAACGATAAACGGCGATCCGATATCTAGGTTCGCCGCGGACGAAATGGGCTCACCTCCGAGGATGGTACCGTTACTACTACCCAAGTCGACGATGCTGATACGACTGTTCTCGATGTCGATTCGCGCATGGATACGTGAAACTGCATGGTCCACCGGCAGCGCGGCCGCAGCGGCGCTTGCATCGCGCCCAATGATAATGTTTTTGTCGAATTCCCAGCGCTTGCCGTCGAGCGGTCCGTTCATGGCTTCAAGAACATACATACGCATTTCGATTTTCGCCGTTGCACGGCGTTTCCCCATGCTCCCGTGCCGCTTTGCAGTGCATTTCACGGCACGCGTGAAGTGTCCCAAGTGTGACGCCGTGTGACGGCTTTTTGCCTAATTTCACGCTAAAGGGCGGCCGAAGACTAGAACATGAGGAGCCGTGAAGGCGCCTGCAGTCCGCGATTTGGCGAAACGACACGTCGCAGGGGTATACGCTGAGTGGACCAGTCAAAGGTGAGCGAGATGCAAACATCCGACCTGCTGGACATCGATCCCGACGCCCTGCGCGAGGCAGAGCGAGTGTTCGCTCAAGGTATTTTGGACACCATGGCGGGCAAACAAGTGCTGCGCGCGATCTATGAGGACACACGCGTCGTCATCGTCATGAGTGACGGCAGCGAGTATTATTTCTATGGTTTCATGGGAGAATCGAAATCACGGTAGCCGAAGACGGCGCTACGGTGACCAACAAAAAAGCGAGGCACGTGCCTCGCTTCAATTTTTAGGAACGCGCTCTTACGAGCTTGGCACCTGCGTCTCTACAAACTGGGCAATCGCGCCCCGATCATCTTTGTCGATCGACGTAAACGCAACGCCGTGATGGTACTTCTGCTCGGGCGCTGAATAGTAGCTGAGCACGACGCGCCCGCGAACGCGGATCTCGCGACCGTTATCGAGCGTGAAGTTGAGTCGGATGCTCGAGCGCGCCGGCGCGTGCTTGTCGGAAACAAGGCGCATGCCGCCCTCGCCAAGATCGACGACCGCCCCTTCAAACCGGCCACCGTGGCCTTCTAACTGGAACTTTGCAGGCAGAGAAACGATCGTCCGAACGTACTGGCGTCGCTGCAGATTATCAGCCATGTGTTCGTACTATTCTATTACGGGACGGCCGCGCCTCCCCCTAATTCCGCGTTGTGACACGCTCGGCCGCTTTCATCGTGGCGATAACCCCGTGCGTCGTATCCATCCCGCCTTGAAGATATACCTCATACGGCATGCGCATCGGCGCGTCGCACGAGAGCTCCATGGTCGATCCGCCGATGAATGAACCTGCTGCCATAATGACGGGATCCTCATAACCGGGGACTGGACCCGGCTCCGGTTTGGCTCGCGCATTCACAGGCATCATCAGCTGGAGTCCTTCAGAAAATGCGGCAAGCTTCGCCGAGGTTCCAAGTCCGATGGCCTGGATGATATCGTATCGCGCAGCGCCTGCTTTCGGATTGACGGGATAACCGAGACGCGAGAAAAGCGCTGCGGCGAAGTCCATGATCTTCAGTGACTCTGCAACGACCTTTGGTGCTCGGTGCAACCCTGCGAACAACAAGCGCGGCGTGTCGAGCGTCGGACCAACTTTACGTCCTAGGGCTGGTGCGAAGACTTTGTCGGCGATTGCATCGACCAGCGCCGCGTTGCCGGCAATGTAAGCGCCCGCCGGAGCGAGCCCGCCTCCTGGGTTTTTGATGAGCGACCCGATGACGATGTCGGCACCGACCGCGCTTGGCTCACGCAGCTCGACGAATTCTCCATAACAGTTATCGACGACGACGATCGAGGAGGGCGAGTGCGTTCGCACCTTGCCGATGAGCGTATCAATGTCATCGATTGACAGAGCCGGACGCGGCGCGTAGCCGCGCGAACGCTGCACGAAAATCACATCGGGCAATTTCTGCAGCGCGTGCGTGATCGCGTAGTCATCGAATCCGCCGTCGTCGAGCAGTGCAACTTCGCTATAGCGTTCGGTACCGCCGCTGCATTCGTCAAGCAACGGTTGCACGAGCCCCAGCTGCAGCGTATCGTATGGCTTGCCCGTCAGCGAGCACAACCTGCCGCTGGGGCCGAGCAGCGCGTTGACGGCGGCGACGATGGCGTGTGTGCCGCTCACGAGGTGCAAGCGCACGAAGGCTGCTGGCGCATCCATAGTGCGCGCAAGGATGGCCTCGTACGCTTCTCGCGCCGAATCGTGGTAACCGTAGCCCGTGGTGCCGGCGAGGTGCGAATCGTTGAGACCGATCTCGCCAAAACAGCGCAAGACCTTCGCGCTGACAACCATTGCAACGGCGTCGCGTTGCGCCCAGGCGGGGCCGACTTCTTCGAATGCCTCCTGCGCAAGCTCGACGAGTTTGGCCGCAAAGCCGAATGGGCTCACGGCCTCCCGAAATGACGCGCTCACGTTCCATGCCTCCGTGGCGCAACGGCGGTGTGCTCGGCACGCTCGTGTTCCCGGATCGCCTCTGCTGTTTTGACGAGCTCTTCTTCGGCTTCGGGGTGCCCTGAAATCGTGCGTTCGAACGCGTGAAAGAATGGAGTCCATAAGACAAACGCTATCACGACATTCACCCCGACGAGGATGAGGGAGCGCCAATCGCCCTTGGTCGACAGCCATGCCGAGATGATGGATGGGAACGCGCCGGGCAGCCAGACTGACGTCCGGTCGACAAACCCGTAGTGCTGCGCGATAAAGGTGAAGGTCGCGAGTACGAGGGGTATGCCGACGAACGGCAGCACGAGGCCTGGGTTCATGACGATCGGGATGCCGAAGATCAGCGGTTCGTTGATGTTACAGATGCTCGGCGCAAGAGAGGCGAACCCCAGGCGCCGCAAACGCTGCACGCGCGAGCGCAATAACAGAAACGCCAGCGGCAGTGTAGCGCCGGATCCTCCCGGATAAATAAACGCGAAGACCATGAGCGTCACGACATACGGTGGCTGCTGATGGTGAACGATCGCCTGCGCGTTGACGTCAAGCGCATGGAGATAAATTGGCGTCGTGACTGCGGCCAAAAACGCCGGCCCATGAATGCCGGCCGACCACAGGAGCGTTTGCAAAAACACGACGATGAGCAGCGCGGGCAGCGTGTCGCCAACGGCGACAAGCGGCTGTACGATGCCGACAAGCTTTGTCGCGATGTCCACGTGCGCTGCGGCAAGTCCACCGAAAAGCACGCCACTCGCGACTGCGCCCGCCGTGACAGCAGCTGCTTCATGTTCGAGTTTTTCGTCCGCCAGTCGCATGAGCTCACCCGTCACCAAACCGACAATGAGCGCGAGAAACAGACTCGTCGCAGAGATAGTGCCAAGAAAATCCTCGAAGGGTTGGTGCAGAGCATTTTGCGGCATCGACAGTAGGAAAGCGCCGAGCCCAACTGCGATCGCCGCGATGCGATTGTAGCCAAAGCGCACGGCAAGGCGGTCGGGCAGCACGATCGCAAGCGCCAACCCCATAAAGCCGAACCCGATATGATATGCCTGAAAGAACCGTTCAAGAAGCGGCCCGGGCGGCAAGAGGAAGAACGCCA
>Ga0207416_1000256_pt1 | contig 96656 bp, 95 predicted proteins | sample PaiPotPPM11metaG_FD_184107 | JGI IMG/M metagenome (GOLD analysis project Ga0207416, IMG submission 184107) | Iron sulfur acid spring bacterial and archeal communities from Banff, Canada, to study Microbial Dark Matter (Phase II) - Paint Pots PPM... ... | reverse complement strand
CTACCTGTCCAAGCCGATCTCGGTGGGCAAATTCATCGAGACCATTCGCCATTTTCTCGGCAATGCTTAAGGACCCGCGATGACTGCCCGCGTACTGGTCGTTGACGATGTTCCCGCCAACGTCAAATTGCTCGAGGCGCGGCTGTCGGCGGAGTATTTCGACGTCGTCACCGCGATGAACGGGCGAGAGGCGCTGGCGATTTGCGAGCGCGCCGAATGCGACCTTGTTCTGCTCGACGTGATGATGCCGGACATGGACGGATTTGAAGTCTGCCGCCGGCTCAAGAGCAATCCCGCCACCCACCACATTCCGGTGGTGATGGTGACCGCGCTCGACCAGCCTTCCGATAAGGTCCGCGGGCTGGAAGCCGGCGCCGACGATTTTCTGACCAAGCCGATTCCCGAACTGGCGCTGATCGCCCGGGTGCGGTCGCTGGCGCGCCTCAAGATGGTGACGGACGAGCTGCGCATGCGAGTTTTGACTTCGCACGAAATCGGCATCGAATCGCCGGAGCGCGAGGCGGTGGCTGACACCGGCCGCGGCGGCCGGGTGCTGATCGTCGACGATCGGCCAGCTTCTTACGAGCGTATCGCCGCGATGCTCGCCAAGGAGCATGAGGTCGAAGTCGAGGCCGAACCGAACCAGGCTTTGTTCCATGCGGCAGACGGCAATTACGACCTGCTCATCGTTTCGTTGGGACTGGAGAGTTTCGATGCGCTGCGGTTGTGCAGCCAGGTCCGCTCGCTCGACCGTACCCGCAACCTGCCCATTCTGGCCATCACCGAGCCCGACAACAATTCACGCATGCTGCGCGGGCTTGAGATCGGCGTGAACGATTTTCTGATCCGGCCGATCGACAAGAACGAGCTATTGGCGCGGGCGCGCAGTCAGGTGCGCAAGCGCCGCTACACCGAACGGCTGCGCGACAATGTGCAGATGTCGATCGAGATGGCGATCACCGACGCGCTGACCGGCCTGTTCAATCGCCGCTATATGGAAAGCCATCTCGGTACGCTGATCGAGCAAGCCGCCGCGCGCGGCAAGCCGCTGTCGGGGCTGCTCATCGACATCGATTATTTCAAAGCGATCAATGACAGCCATGGCCACGACGCCGGAGACGATGTGCTGCGCGACTTCGCGCTGCGCATCAAACGCTCGATCCGCGGCATCGATCTGGCCTGCCGCTACGGCGGCGAGGAATTCGTCATCGTAATGCCGGAAACTGACATGGCGGTGGCGGCGATGGTCGCGGAGCGGCTGCGCCGGCGCATCGCGGCGGAGCCGTTCGCGATCGCGCAGGGCGCCCGCCAGATTCCGGTGACGATTTCGATCGGTATCGCCGGCTTGCGCGGCAAGGACGACACCGCCGCGGGCCTGCTCAAGCGTGCCGACCAGGCGCTCTACCGCGCCAAACGTGACGGCCGTAATCGGGTCGTGCCCGACGCCGCCTGAGCCCCACGCCGGAGCGCAAGCCTGGTAACTACAATTTTTGTGGTTGACGGCAAATGCGCCAATTCGGCGAGACTTTGCCGGTTGATTTCGCCGCCGGTTCCGCTAGCCTTCCAGGGTGGCATTCCTCGCTGATCTCATGGGGCCATGCAGGGGCCATGCAGGGGTCATGCAGCGAGCCAGTCGATGCCGCGAAATCGCACGAATTGTTTTTGCGAATCCATTGATAACCCTACGGAATGCTCAGGTCCGCCGCATCTCCTGGGTGCCGTGGGGTTCGGCCGGTACGGGAGCGGTACGAGTGGCCTCCTCATGTCACCGTTTCCGGCCGGCCACCTTATCGGGCGGCCTCTTGAGGCCCTCTTTTGGGCTTTTGACGGCATAAAAAGGGCGCCCGATCGGCGCTCTTCATATATTGCAGGCGTGCGGCTTACTTGATCTTGGACTCGCGAAATTCGACGTGCTTTTTCGCCACCGGATCGTATTTCTTCTTGACCAATTTATCGGTCATCGTGCGCGAGTTCTTGTACGTCACGTAGTAGAAGCCGGTATCGGCGCTGGAAACGAGCTTCACTTTGATCGTGGTGTTCTTGGCCATAACGGGACCTCACGGGGCCTCGGGTTGATCTGTTGGCTGCAACCTAGTCGGCAAGGCTCGAAAGTCAAGGAAGCACGCTGCCTGCGCGAAAGTGCGGCGTTACAGGATTTCCCGCACAAACCGCTTGTGTAGCATGCGGTAGAGCGGGACCGGATGATCGAAACGCATGCCGGCGGCGATGCGATCCTGCAATTCCTCGAGCACGACGGCGGTGATGCCCGGCATATCGAGCTGCTGTGCCTCGGTGAGGGGGAGCCAGACCAGTTCGACCAATTCCTTGTCCGGGCCGACGAAACCTTCGTCGCGCCGGGCGATGGCGGAAACATCGGCAGTGAAGAAACGGCTGTCGAACCGCAGCGGGCGCTTGGGCGGGGTGATGGCGCGGGCGATGAAATGGATGGCGCTCAAATCCGGCATGATGCCGGCGGCGGCGAACGGCTGCCACTGCCCTGGCGGGACTTTCATTGCGCCGGCGGCAGGCACGCCAAGCATCAGCCCGGTTTCCTCGTAAGTCTCGCGCACCGCGGCCAGTGCAAAAGCCGCGGCTTTGGCCAGGCTCGGTCGTTTCACCCGCTGCATCAGCTTTGCGACGTGGTGCTCATGCAGCGCGGCGAAAGCCGCCATCAGGCGATCGGCCGGCTCGATGCGGCCGCCGGGAAAGACGAATTTGCCCGGCAAGAACCGGTGACGCTGGTGACGCCGTCCGAGCAGCACCTTGGGCACCGCCTCAGCGCGATCGATCAGAATGAGCGTGGCCGAATCCCGCGGCCGCACATTCGGAAAAGATTGATCGCGCATGGTGCGGGTGAGCCGCGCGGCGCGGTCGGCCGCGGTGCCGCCCGCGACCACGCTTAAATGGTTCTCGTCCAGGTACTCGCTTTTCATTGTTTCCGCCGGCGGCCACGCGAATTTTGTCTGTGCGCAAATTTCGGACTTGTTCGCGGCGGATGTCCAGTCCTCTTTTCCGCGGTTCGGTCATGGCCGACAAGCTTGAAACGCAAGGCGCCGGCGACGGGCGCCGCCTCGACGAGCTGCACCGTTACCGGGTCGCCGAGCCGGTGCGTCGCCGAGCGGCCGACGAAAGCGCGGCCGGCTTCGTGGAAGCGGAAATACTCATCGCCGATCGTGCGCGCCGGTATAAAGCCGTCGGCGCCGGTTTCGTCGAGTTCGACAAATAAACCGGCCCGCGTGACGCCGGAAATATGCCCATCGAAAGTCGCGCCGACGCGGTCGGCCAAAAAATGGGCAATCAGCCGGTCCGCGGTCTCGCGCTCGGCCTTCATGGCGCGGCGTTCGGTGGCGGAAATATTGGCGGCGATTTCGGACAGCGATCGCGCATCGGTGCCGTCCGGCAGGCCGTCGGCGCCGAGCTTTGCGGCACGGATCAAGGCGCGGTGCACGACGAGATCGGCATAGCGCCGGATCGGCGAGGTGAAGTGGGCATAACGGCGCAGGTTGAGACCGAAATGGCCGAAATTTTCCGCTGAATATTCGGCCTGGGCTTGGGTCCGCAACACCACCTCGTTGACCAGCCGTTCGACGTCGCGGCCCTTGACGCGGGACAGAATAGCGTTGAACCCGTCCGGCCGCAGCGTGCCGCCCTTCGGCAGCGAAATGTCGAGAGTGCCCAAGAATTCGCGCAGCGCATTGAGCTTTTCCACCGACGGCTCGTCATGCACGCGATAGATCAGCGCGACATGGCCCCGCTCGCAGGTTTCGGCCGCGGCGACATTGGCGAGGATCATGAACTCCTCGATCAGCCGGTGCGCCTCGAGTCGCTGCGGCATGATCACGCGATCGACGGTGCCGTCGGATTTCAGCACGATTTTCCGTTCCGGAATGTTAAGATCGAGCGGTCCGCGCTCGTCGCGCGCGCGCAGTAGCGCACGGTAAGCGGCGTAGAGGGGCTCCAGGATTTTTTCGGCGATCGGTTCGGTAATCTCGTCGGGGCGGCCGGTGACGGCAAGCTGCGCCTGTTCGTAGTGCAGCCGCGCCGCGGAACTGATCAGCACGCGATGGAACGTATGCGAGCGCTTGCGGCCGTCGGCGCCGATCGCCATGCGCACGGCAAGCGCCGGCCGATCTTCGTCCGGTCGCAGCGAGCACAGATCGTTGGAAATGCGCTCCGGCAGCATCGGCACGACGCGGTCGGGAAAATAGACCGAATTGCCGCGTTTGATCGCCTCGCGATCGAGTGCCGAGCCGGGCCGCACATAATGCGCCACGTCGGCGATGGCGACGCTGACGAGATAGCCGCCGGCATTGCGCGGGTCGGGATCGGGCACGGCATATACCGCGTCGTCGTGATCCTTGGCGTCGGGCGGATCGATGGTGACGAAGGGCACGTCACGCCAGTCTTCGCGATCGGCAAGCGGCGCCGCGCCGGCGGCGTCGGCTTCATCAAGCACGGCGCGGGAAAAGTTGTGCGGAATATCGTGCGCATGGATGGCAATCAGGCTGACGGCGCGTTCGCTCTTGAGCGAGCCTAACCGTTCGAGCACGGTGCCGGTTTGGAGGCCGAGCCGGCCGTGGCGCGCCGCTTCGACCGCGACGAGGTCGCCGTCGACCGCGCCCGCGGTGGCATCTGCGGGAATGCTCAGTTCGCGGCCGAGTTGCTTTTTGTCGATCGGCACCAGCCGGCCGCCGCCGCCGGGAAGGCCGCGGAAAATGCCAAGAGTGCGATGCTTGGCGCGATCAATGAGCTTTATGACTCGCCCGCTCGTCTCCTCGTCGCTTGTGCGTTCGATCCGAATAAGCGCGCGATCGCCAATGCCGGCGGCCTCGCCCGGCCGGGCGCGCCGCGGCGTGACGATGCGGATGACGGGTGCCACACCATGGGATTCCTCGTCCCATTCGGTCGGTCGCGCCAAGAATTCGCCGTCGCTGTCACGTCCGGTGACGTCGGCCAGCACGACCGGCGGCAATGTGCCGGCATGATGCAGGCGTTTGCGGCGCCGGTCGACCAAACCTTCGTCGGCGAGTTCGCGCAGCATGCGGTTGAGCGCCGCGCGGTCGGCGTTCTTGGCGCCGAAGGCGCGAGCGATCTCGCGGGCGCCGACATTGCCGCTGCGCTCGCGGATGAAGGCGACGAGTTCCTCGCGTGAGGGGAGGCGTTTCATAGGCCAGGCATGGCCCGGGCGGGCCCAGTTCCGGGCGGCGTTTGCCGCCCATGGCGCATGAGATCATGGCGCATAAGATCATGGCGCATAAGATAGTGATTATTCGGCAGCGTGCGTCGTCTTGCGGGTTTTGGCGGACCTTGCGGCGGGCTTTTTGCCGGTCGCTTTGATGTGTCGCGCCGTGCCGGGGGAAGGCCGCGTTGGCTTGCGCGGCCGCGCGTGAGGGGCCGGCGCGTTGCGTTCCGCCCGCGCATCGAGCAGGGCTACGGCCTCCTCCAGCGTAATCGTTTCCGGGGCCTTGTCGGCCGGCAGCGTTGCATTGACACCGTTGTGGCTGACATAGGGCCCGTAGCGCCCTTTCTTTGCGGCGATAGCGCCACCTTTCGCGGGATGGTCGCCAAGCGAGCGGCCGGGATCGGCGCCAAAGCGGCCCTTGCGCGGGCCCTTGGCACGTTTCTCGGCGATCAGCGTTACCGCGCGGTTGAGGCCTACCGAAAAAACCTCTTCGGGCGAGTCGAGATTGGCGTAGGTTTTGCCGTGCCGGACATAGGGTCCGAAACGGCCGATGCCGGCGACGATGGGCTCGCCGTCCTCGGGACTACGACCGACTTCGCGCGGCAATGAAAGAAGCTTCAGCGCACGATCGAGGTCGATGTCGTCGGGCGCAATCCCCTTCGGCAGGCTGGCGCGCTTGGGCTTCTCGCCTTCCTTTTCGGCTTCGCCGAGCTGCAAATAGGGGCCGAACCGGCCGCTTCGCACCGTGACGTCGAGCCCGGTTACTGGTTCCACACCGAGTTTTTTCGTTCCGATGTCCGGCGACCCGTCGGCTTGCGATGACAATGCGCGCGTATAGCGGCATTCCGGATAATTCGAACAGCCGATAAAGGCGCCGAACTTGGAAAGCTTAAGCGACAGCCGGCCCTGGCCGCAGGTCGGACACACGCGCGGATCGCTGCCGTCCTCGCGCGACGGAAACAGATGCGGCGACAGTAGCGCGTTGAGCGCATCGATGACCGCCGAAATTTTCAGATCCTTGGTCTCGTCGATGGCGGCGACAAAATCGCGCCAGAAATCGCGCAGCACGTCGCGCCACGCCACCTCGCTATTCGAGATCAGGTCGAGCTGTTCCTCGAGGCCCGCGGTGAAATCGTATTCGACATATTTGGCGAAGAAGCTCTCCAGAAAGGCGACGACGATGCGGCCGCGATCCTCGGGAAGCAGCCGTCGTTTGTCGAGCCGCACATATTTGCGGTCTTTGAGCACCTGCAAGATCGAGGCATAAGTCGAGGGCCGGCCGATGCCGAGCTCTTCCAGGCGCTTGACCAGCGAGGCTTCGGAGTAACGCGGCGGCGGCTCGGTAAAATGCTGGTCGGCGGCAATCGAACGCTTCTGCAGCCGCTCGCCGCTATTCATCTGCGGCAGCCGGCGGGATTCCTCGTCGTCGGGATCCTCGTCGCGGCCTTCCTGGTAGAGCGTCAGAAAACCGTCGAATTTCACCACCGTCCCGGTGGCGCGAAGCTCGAGCCCCCTCCGTGTCCCTCCCCCGCTTGCGGGGGAGGGTAGGGTGGGGGTGGCGTTGATATCGACCGTGGTGCGCTCGAGCTCGGCCGATTCCATCTGGCTGGCGACGGTGCGCAGCCAAATCAGTTCGTAGAGCTTGGCTTGGTCGGCATCGAGGACGCTCTTGGTGTCGCGCGGTCGGCGCGAAAGCTCGGTCGGGCGAATGGCTTCGTGGGCTTCTTGGGCGTTCTTCGCCTTGGTCTCGTAACGCCGCGGCGCGGTCGGCAGGTACTCTCTGCCGTAATCCGCCTCGATGACGCGGCGCACCGCGGGGATCGCCTCTTCGGCGATCTGCACGCCGTCGGTGCGCATATAGGTGATCAGGCCCACGGTCTCGCCGCCGATGTCGACGCCTTCGTAGAGCCGTTGCGCCACGCGCATCGTATGCGCAGGAGCGAAGCCGAGCTTGCGGCTTGCTTCCTGCTGCAAGGTCGAGGTGGTGAACGGCGCGTAAGGGTGCCGCTTAACGGGCTTCGCTTCGACGTCGACTACCGTAAAGGTGGCGGTTTCGAGCGCTTGTTTGAACGCTTCGGCTTCCGCGCCGGAACCGATGTCGAGCCGCTGCAGCTTTTTGCCGTCGGCGCCGACCAGCCGCGCCTCAAACGTTTCCTGGCGCGGCGTCGCCAACGTGGCGATGAGCGACCAATATTCCTGCCTGACGAATTTCTCGATTTCGAGTTCGCGGTCGCAGACAAGCCGCAGCGCCACCGACTGCACCCGGCCCGCCGAGCGGGCGCCGGGCAATTTGCGCCACAGCACCGGCGACAAGGTGAAACCGACCAGGTAATCGAGCGCCCGGCGCGCCAGATAGGCGTCGACCAGCGCTTGATCGATGGCGCGCGGATGCGCCATTGCCTCGGTCACCGACTGCTTGGTGATGGCGTTGAACACCACCCGCTCGACCGGCTGCGCCTTGAGCGCTTTCTTTTCCTTGAGAAACTGGAGGATGTGCCAGGAGATGGCCTCGCCCTCGCGGTCGGGATCGGTCGCCAGAATGAGCTTATCGGCGTCTTTGACGGCGCGTACGATGTCGTTGAGCCGCTTCTGGGCCTTGGGATCGATCTCCCAAAGCATGCGGAAATTGGCATCGGGATCGACCGAACCACTCTTGGCCGGCAGGTCCCGAACATGGCCAAATGAGGCCAGTACTTCGTATCCTCGGCCCAGATACTTATTGATCGTCTTCGCCTTGGCAGGCGATTCCACCAGTACAAGATTCATGATAACCCGATGATTTTACGGCCTTTTCGCCTATTCAACCCATGATTTCCGGCGGCAGGGCCGCCGCGAACATGGGTAATGCAATCCCACCTGTCAAATCGTTACCGGCGGAAAACGTCATGTCCGTAGCCCTGGAATGCGGGCCAATCGGGGCAACCGAGCCACAACTTCAACCACTCGGTATAGTTGTATTTGTATATTCTTTAACGCCATAGTATATGCCAATACGTGGAACTGGCAGGACCGGCAAAGTTCCATGCGCGATTTCTCGCCTGCTTCGGCCAATTCCGATCACGTAGCCTCCCTAAAACCAATGCCAGACCGCGACGATATGAATGGGCCGAATGGGCACGAAACCCCCGACAGCGTAGCGCTCTACATAGCTTCGCTGACGGAAGAGCTCGCGCAAATCGCCCGGCGCAACGGTCTCGATACGCTGAGTTACATTCTGGAAATGGCGCGGCTCGAAGCCGACCAAGTCGCCAAGGAATAATTTTTACCGGCACCCTCACATCAGCGACACCAATCCGCCGCCGTGACGTTCCAGTCGCCCGGCGATCTCCAGTTCCAGTAGCACCATCCGCACGACGCGCGGCGAACTCTGCGACAGCCGGATCAGATCGTCGATCGAAACCGGAGTGGGACTTAACAGCGCCACGATCCGCGATCGCTCGTCCGGCGCGGGTTCGAGGCTCTGCATGGGCTCCATCTCCTCTTCGTCCGGCTCGCGCGCCGGAAGCTCCAAACCCATGATCGGACGCAGCACGGTAATAATATCGGCGGCCTCGGTCACTGGCGTCGCGCCCTGTTTGATCAGGCCGTTGGTGCCTTCGGCGCGCGGATCGAGCGGCGAGCCCGGCACGGCGAAGACTTCGCGGCCCTGGTCGAGCGCGAGCCGCGCGGTGATCAGCGAACCCGAGCGTTTGGCGGCTTCGACAATGACGACGCCGAGCGATAGCCCGGAAATCAGCCGGTTGCGCCGCGGGAAATCGCGCGCCCGCGGCTCCCAGCCGGGCGGCATTTCGGTGACGGCGACGCCCGCCGTCAAAATGGCATCGAGCAGATCGACGTGCTCGGGTGGATAGACGCGATCCTGGCCGCCGGCGAGGACGGCGATAGTGCCGGTTGCGAGACTGGCGCGATGCGCCGCAGCGTCAATGCCTCGCGCCAGTCCGGAGACGACGGCAAATCCCGCGCCGACAAGGCCATGCGCGATGCGCTGCGTCAGCTTTACGCCGGCAGCCGAGGCATTGCGTGAGCCGACGATGGCGACTTGCGGCATTGCCAGCGCAGCGGCATGGCCGCGGATCGCGATCAGCGGCGGCGCGTCGTCGATCATTTGTAAGCGCCGCGGATAGTCGGCCTCGCCGATCGCGACAAAGCTGACGCCGAGCGCGCGCGAGGCGTCGATTTCACGCTGGGCTTCGTCCCGCGAATAGATTTGCGGCGCCGCGTTCCCGCCGCCGCGGCGCGCCAGGCCGGGCAGAGCTTCGAGCGCGGCCCGAGCGCCGCCGAAATGGTTGATGAGAGCGCGAAAGGTGCGCGGGCCAACATTTTGGCTGCGGATGAGTCGCAGCCAATCGAGGCGCTGCTCATCCGTCAAACGGATGGGTTCTGTTTCCTCGGTCACCTCGCCCCCAAAAATGCCAAGCCTGTTTGCGAGTTGAATTGAAATTATAGCCTACATTGCGTGGCGCGGTCCGGGGAACCAAATGTTCGGAGTTATGACGAGAGCTGATGACGTGACGTAATCACACCCCTCACTGCAAGGTGCCCTTGAATCGCGAATGCCGAAGCAGGCTGCTGAAACGCGCCGCTTCCGACTGTAAAAATTCGCCAAGTTGCTGTGGGTTCATGTGGAAGTTTTCGATGCCCTGCTTGGCGAAGCCATCGCGGACTTCGGGCAGAGCCAGAGCTTTCGCGATTTCCTGATCCAGGCGGGCGATGATCGGGCCCGGCGTGCCGCCGGTGCCCATAAAGCAAATCCAGTTGTCTATCTGCAGCTTAGGCAATCCCGCTTCCGCCGATGTCGGTATTTCGGGAGCAAGCGGGGAACGCTGCGGCGATATCACCGCCAATGCCTTTAACGCCCCGCTGCGGACCAGCGGCAACATCGTCGATATGGCGCCGGCCGCCAAGTCCACTCGGCTTGCGATCACGTCGGGTATCGCCTGAGCGATGCCGTCGTAGGGCACAAAGGTGAGATCGACGCTGCCGTACTGCGCCAGCATCTCCGCCGCAAGCTGATTGGGCGTGCCGATCGCCGGAATCGCGATGCTGACCGACTTCGGTTTTTGTTTCGCTATTTCGATGACATCGGCGATGCTTTTGGCGGGAAACGACGGCGACGCGACGAGGAGCAGTTTCGACGCCACCGCCATCGATACCGGCACGAGGTCGCGCTCGTAGTCGAAGCCGGGATTTGGCAACAGCGTCGGATTGACGGCTTGGTTCGTGCTGGTCACCAAAAGTGTATGACCGTCAGGTTCGGCCTTCGCCACCACGCCGGCTGCAATATTGCCGCCGGCGCCGGGCCGGTTTTCCACCACCACCGGCACACCGATGGAGGCGGAGATGTAATTTGACAGCTTGCGTGGCACGACGTCGACCAGGCCGCCGGCTGCCCCAATCACCTCGAACTTGACCGGCTTTGTCCCCGGCCAGTTCTGCGCCGCAGCGGGCTGCGCCGCACTGACCAGAGCCACGAGCAGAATAGTGCCTGTCTTCATCACTTGCGCCGTCCAATCCAAGCATGGGTTGTCCCATATTTGTCGTCGCTCGGCAAAGGTGTACAGTGTCATTTATTCGTAACGTTCGACCAGCGACCGGTATGGAAAGGAACATGGGTCGCGAGCCTCGATGAATGGGAACTGCGCGTTACGGCGCCAAGCTTCCCGAGTGACAATGGAAGTTCATGGACCTGCGCCAGCTTCGTTACTTCGTTGGAATCGTTCAAGCCGGTAGCCTCTCGCGCGCCGCAGATCAACTGCACGTCGCGCAGTCCGCGATCAGCCATCATCTCGCCCGCCTGGAGTCCGAGCTGGACAAGCAACTGGTCACGCGCGGCCCGAAGGGCATCCGGCTCACCGAAGCGGGAAGCGTCCTATACCGCCACGCGGAGGCGATCCTGCGGCATGTCGAATCTGCCAAGCGGGACGCCATGAGCGCGCTTAACGTTCCTTCGGGCCGGGTCTCTATCGGATTTCCCGGCGTCTTAGCGCCGATCTTAAGCTACGAATTATTCATGCGGGTTCGGAATGTGCATCCGCAAATTCTGCTGCATGTCAGCGATGCCAACAGTTGGCTCCTGCGCGAACGGCTGGTCAATGGCCGTCTCGACATCGCCTTACTCTTCGTGGCCCAACCGGAGCGCGGCCTCGCGGTCGAGCCACTGCTCCAGGAGGAACTGTTCTATGTGACGGCGGATCCGGATACTTCGCCCATCACCGTCGCCGATGCGGCACAACGTCCGCTGCTGCTGCCCGGCGCAGGCAGCAGCAGTTGGCATGTCGCCCAAGAAATGTTCAAGAAACGCGGGCTGACCATTGCGCCGGTTGCCGAGATCGATGCATTGGGCACGCTTCGCCGCGCCATTGCTTCAGGGATCGGCAATTCGATCCTGCCATGGTGTGCGCTTGACGGCGGCGATTGGAAAATAGCACTCAATCACCGGCGCTTTGCCGACGCGAAATTGGTCCGGACTATTGCACTGTGCTTTTCCGAGGTGGGCCAGCGCAGTCCGGCCGTCGAAGCCGTTACGATGATGCTGAAATCGCTTATTCACGAATTGATCGAGAATGGCAGGTGGCAGGGTGTCTCGCCGATCGCGCCTGCCGCGGAGTTATCTGGTTCGGCGGCCCCCCCATAGAAATTTAGAATTGGACGCCCCCTCGCGGATGCCTACGCTCAGGCGGGCCGGACAATGAAAAATCGAAGCGCGAAAGGGAATAAGGGGCAGTGATGGGTTTGCGGGGTTGCCCTTGATGGCAAAGCGCATCGAGCCCGTTGACCTCCTGGTAGGGCAACGCGTGCGGGCTTATCGTCTGGCGCGACGCATGTCGCAATCGGCGCTCGGCGAAAAAGTCGGCGTGACGTTCCAGCAGATTCAGAAATACGAGAGGGGAACTAATCGGATAGGGAGCAGCCGGCTTAAAAGAGTCGCCACCGTTCTCGGCGTAGAGATCGGAGCGCTCTTTGCCGAGCGGGAAAGCGATCAATCCGGCCACGACCCATTCGCTGAAGTCCTTTCCCAGCCCTATGCGGCACGGCTCCTCGCGGCCTTTGGTGCGATCACCGAGAGCAAGCTGCGCTTGGCATTGGTGAGACTTGCCGAAGGGCTCGAGGAATCCACCAAATAATCCGGTCAAGGTTGCCGCGACGAAATTGCCGATGAGCCGGCCGGTCGAGCCGCCGCTTCCGGAAAAACATCAGAAATTTTAGCGACTTGACCTGCAGCCATGCGAAAGGTCGCGGTAGGCGCTCGGCTGAGGTCGAAACCAGAGGTATTTGTTGCAAAGCGGCAGGCAAACCCGCACAGTCCCCGCTGCCGACCGTATTTGGGTAGGGGTCGGAGTTCCGTTCCGAAGGGGCGTGCATTGCACGGTAATTTGCCCAGGCGCACGTTTCGCGTCGTGCTCGTCAAGCCGTCGCACTACGACCAGGACGGCTATGTCATCCAATGGCTGCGCTCGACGCTGCCGTCAAACAGCCTGGCGAGCGTCTATGGCCTGATCGAGGAATGCGCGCGCGACCGCGTGCTCGGGCTCGACGTCGATATTGAGGTCGAGGCCTGCGACGAGTGCAATACCGTTGTCGACGTCGCGGCCGCGGCCAAGCGCATCCGCGCCGCCGGCGCCGGCATGGTCGGCTTGATCGGCGTGCAATCGAACCAATATCCCCGCGCGCTCGATCTCGGGCGGCAGTTCCGCGCGCTCGGTCTCACCGTCGTCATGGGCGGCTTTCACGTCTCCGGCTGCATTTCGATGCTGCCGACGCTGCCCGCGGACCTGCAGGAAGCGCTCGACCTCGGCATTCATCTGTTCGCCGGTGAAGCGGAAGGCCGCATGGCCGAAGTGTTGCGTGACGTTGCCGCCGGCAATGCCAAGCCGATCTACAACTACCTCAACGATATGCCGGAAATGGCGGCGGCGGTGTATCCGATCCTGCCGCGCGCGGTGGTGACGCGGGTGGCCGGGCATTATTCGAGCTTCGACGCCGGCCGCGGCTGCCCATTCCAATGTAGCTTCTGCACCATCATCAACGTGCAGGGCCGCAAGTCGCGCTATCGCACGCCCGACGACATCGAGGCCATCGTGCGAGCCAACGCCGCACAGAACATCACGCGATTTTTTATCACCGACGACAATTTCGCCCGCAATCGCAATTGGGAGCCCATCCTCGACCGGCTAATCGAATTGCGCGAGCGCGAGAAATTCAATATCCGCCTGCTGATCCAGGTCGACACGCTGTGCCACCGCATTCCGAATTTCATCAAGAAGGCGGCGCGCGCCGGCTGCACCGCGATCTTTCTCGGTCTCGAAAACATCAATCCCGAATCCTTGATGGGCGCGAAAAAACGCCAGAACAAGATATGGGAATATCGCGACATGCTGCTGGCCTGGCGGGCGCAGAAGGTGATGACCTATGCCGGCTATATTCTCGGCTTCCCGACCGACACCCCGGAAACGATTGGCCGCGACATTGAAATTATCAAAAAGGAATTGCCGGTCGACATTCTCGAATTTTTCTATCTGACGCCGCTGCCGGGCTCGGAGGATCACAAGAATCTGTTCATGCGGGGGGTGCCGATGGACCCCGATATGAACAAATACGATCTCGAGCACGCCTGCACCGCACATCCGCTGATGTCGAAGCAGACTTGGACGCAGGTCTATGCCGATGCGTGGAAGCGCTATTACACCGCCGAGCATGTCGAGACGATCATGCGGCGCGCCATCGCCTCGGGCATCAACCGCACCAAAGTCTTGGATTCGCTGACCGTCTTCTCCGGCGCCGCCCGAATCGAGGGCGTGCATCCGCTGCAGTTCGGATTTTTCCGCCGCAAATTGCGCAAGCAGCGCCGCTCCGGCATGCCGATCGTAAACCCGTTGGTGTTCTATCCCTGGCGCACGCTCGATTTTCTGAAAACGACCTCGCAATGGCTGCGGCTCATTTGGCGGTATCGCCGCATCATGGCGCGCGTGGCGGCGGACCCCGCCGCGCAAACCTACTGCGACGACGCGTTGCGGCCGCACACCGGCGTCGGCGAGACCGATCATTTCGTCGAGGTTTTTGCCGAGAAGATCCCGCACACCCATGGCGCGCCAGTTCGCGCGCCAGTTCGCGCGCCAGTTCGCGCGCCAGCGGCCGCAGCGGCCGAGTAATCACTGTTCCGGCTTGCTGCCGATCTTGCTTTCGGTGCCGGCGAAGATTCGGGCGATATTGGCGCCGTGCATGATCCATAATAGCGCCGCGAGCAGCAGAAATAATCCTGCTTCCGGCAGATTGCCGGTCCACCACAGCACCACGGGCGTCGCTACGCTGGCGATCAGCGCGGCAAGCGAGGAATAGCGGGTCAGTGCCGCAATCGCGAGCCACAGAACGGCGAAGGCCGCGAGCGCCGTCCACGCGCCAAAGCCGAGCAGGAGCCCGATAAAGGTCGCAACACCCTTGCCACCTTTAAAGCCGAGCCAGACCGGGAACAGATGGCCGAGAAAGGCGCCGATCGCGGCGCCGATCGCGGCCCGATGTCCGAACACGGCATTGGCGAGGACGACTGCCGCGGTGCCTTTGAGCATGTCGCCGAGAAGCGTGGCCGCGGCGAGGTCCTTACGCCCGGTGCGCAGCACATTGGTGGCGCCGATATTGCCCGAACCGACGGAGCGCACGTCCGGTGCGCCGGCAAACCGGGTTACGAGCACCCCAAACGGAATCGAGCCGCACAGGTAGCCGAATAGGAAGGCCGCGGTGTATTCGCTTAGATGCAGCATGGCGGCTCGATATTGCCCTAGCTGGCGCGCGCCTTTTTACCGCCGTCTCGCGGTTGAAAACCCGCCGCCAGCGACTCGGCTTCATTGGGATAAATGACGAGATGCTTAAGTTTGTCGGCCGATGCGCCGGCGATTGCCGCCAATCCGGGCGTAAAAGTCTTCCGCGCCGTGTCGCCTACGACAAATTGAGGGTCGGTTCCCTCGCCGACGTCTTTTTCGCAATAAACACAACGCAGCATGCAGCGCCGCGGCGAGTCTTCCTCGACAATGTAAAACTTGTTGGTCGCATATTGCCGTTCGGCCGGATCGCCGGTGATGCAATTGGGGTTGTCGCAGTGCAGCCCGGTGCCGATCGGCTGGGCATAGACCGGATGTTCGGGCTTGGCGAAACCGCCTGAGAATTTGTGCAGCGATTTGTTCTTGTGCAAATGCAGCAAGAGCGAAATCAGCGCCATCCGGATCGGAACGCCGTAAGCCGCCTGCTGGAAATAGATGGCGCGGCGGTCGGTATCGAACGAGGCATCGAGCTCGTTCACGCGCGGCAGCGGATGCATGACGCTCGCATCCGAATATTTCGCCTCATCCAGGAATTTTGCGTCGATCTTCGGATACGGCCGCTCCTTCTCGGTCCAGCGCTCCTTTTGGAAGCGGGTAACATAGACCGCATCGGTTTTCTTCTGCACCAACAGCCCGTAATCGATTTCGGGATCCGGAATGAGCGATAACTGGTGCGGTTGATCCGCGGTGACGTAGAGCGCGTCGATCGAGCCACCAGGCAATTGTCCCGGGTCTTTGGAGACCATGCGGCAGTGAAATTCCTCGCGCAGGCGGCGATCGACATGCGGCGGCAACTCCATGCCGGGAGCGGGCAGGGGATCGATCGTGGCGCCGAACCGCGCCAGCGCATAGACGAAGGAGTGGATGGTGCGGCTGCCTTTGAGATCGCCGGAAATCGCGACCTTCATGTTTTTGAGCGTCTTCTTCTTCGATTTAAGGGTGAAAAGGTCGCATAGCGTTTGCGTCGGATGCTCGTGGCTGCCGTCGCCGCCATTGATGACCGGGATCTGCGAATATTCGGCCGCCAGCCGCGCCGCGCCGTCGCGCGGATGGCGAATGACGACGATGTCGGCATAGTTGGAAATGACCCTAATCGTATCGGCCAGGCTTTCACCTTTGGCCGCGGAGCTGACCGTCGGGTCGGCGCTGGTGATATTGGCGCCGCCAAGCCGCAGCATGGCGCTTTCGAACGACAGGCGCGTGCGCGTCGACGGCTCGTAAAATAGGCTCGCCAGGATGAATTGCGACGCCAGATCGGTGGACCGCCCGATGCGGTAGGAGACTTTCTCGTCGGCGAGTTCCTTCAAAAATCCCTGGGCGACCTCGAAGATCGTCTCGATCTCCTTATTGGTGAGGTCATTGATCGAAATGATGTGGCGTGTCGGCAGCGGGATTTTTGTCATCAAAGCGGTGCTATAGGCCCAATCCGAGCACTCGAGCAAGCCCGCAATGGCAGCAGGCGCCGTTGATGCACCGGAAACCGCAGCAGGCGAAGCCCGTGGTACGATGCGGCCCAAACGAGGCGAGTCGCCATGGCCGTCCGCTCGCGGTTTGACACGCACGAGGTTTTGAACCAGTCGCCGCCTTACGAGAACGTCGATTTATTCTCAAGCGACGCCCCATTGCAGGACGCCGTCAAGGCCAATGGCGCGGCTCAGGAACAGTCCGCGCTCGCTGCGTTCGGCAAGCAATGGGGAACCGCGGATATGTTCGCGTTGGCGCGGCAGGCCAACGAAAATCCGCCGAAGCTCCGGACTTTCGATGCCAAAGGCGACCGCAGCGACACGGTCGAATTTCATCCGGCCTATCACCGCTTCATGCGCGAGAGCATCGCCGCCGGGCTGCATGCCTCGACTTGGACCCCCTCCGGCAGCCGCGCCGCGGCCCCGGCGGAGGTCGTGCGCTCGGCGCGCTTTTACATGGCAGCGCAAGTCGAGACCGGGCACCTGTGTCCGGTCACCATGACGCGCGCGGCGCTGGCGCCGCTCGCCGCAGAGCCGGAACTGGCGGCAAAAGTCGTCCCCAAGGTGGTCACTCGTCATTACGATCCGCTGTTCCGGCCGTGGCGCGATAAATCGGGCATGACGCTCGGCATGGGAATGACCGAAAAGCAGGGCGGCACCGATGTGCGTACCAACACGACTGCGGCGACGCCTGCAGGCGACGCTTATTCGATCGTCGGCCATAAGTGGTTTCTTTCCGCCCCGATGAGCGACGCATTTCTGATTTTGGCGCAGGCGCCGGGCGGGCTAACTTGCTTTCTCCTGCCGCGTTTTCGCTCGGATGGCTCGGTCAACGCGCTACGTCTTCAGCGCTTGAAAGACAAGCTCGGCAACCGCTCCAATGCCTCGAGCGAAGCGGAGTTCGCCGAAGCATTTGCTTGGCGCGTTGGCGAGGAAGGTTCCGGCATCCGCACCATCTTGCAGATGGTGCAGTTGACGCGGCTCGACTGCGCCATCGCCTCGGCCGGCTTGATGCGTATGGCGCTGGCACAGGCCGTTCACCATTGCCGGCATCGCAGCGTGTTCAAAAAGCGGCTGTCCGACCAGCCGATGATGCGCGCTGTGCTGGCCGACATGGCGCTCGACGTCGAGGCTGCGGTCGCTTTCGTGTTTCGTCTCGCACGCGCGCTCGATCGCGCTGCCGACGATCCCGGCGAAGCCGCTTACGCGCGCGCCATGACGCCTGCGGCAAAATATTGGATCTGCAAGCTCGCGCCCGGTTTCATCTTCGAGGCGATGGAATGTCTCGGCGGCAACGGTTACGTCGAAGAGAGCATCCTGCCGCGGCTCTATCGCGAAGCGCCGGTCAATGCGATCTGGGAAGGTTCGGGGAACGTGATGTGCCTCGACGTGCTGCGCGCGCTCAAGCAGGACGAGGACGCCGCGTTGGTGGCCGCTTTGGCGCGCGATGCGGGCACGCTGGCCGGCCTCGATACGGCTGGTTTTTGCGGGGCCGACGAAGCTGCCGCCCGTGAGACGGTTGGCCGATTGGCGCTCGTGGCCAGCGCTGCCGCATTAAGGGCCAGCGCGCCTGCCGCGGTCGCCGATGTTTTTTTGCGCACGCGCCTGGCAAGTCCGCATAGCCTACCTTACGGCGCCGGCCGCATCGACAATGCGACAGTGGAAATGCTGCTGCAACGCGTGCTGCCGGAGCGTTGACGCTGCGGCCACCGTTCCGGGCGGGAACTTCCGATCATCGCGAAGACAGGCCGATGACGGTTCCGGCGGTCCTCATTTTTTCGTGAATGTGACGGTCAGCACAGAATGCGGGCATCAATTGAGGGAACTTTCGCCGAGCTCTTGCAGATGCGCCAGGCGCAAGCGGAGGCCAGCAATGTTGGAAATCTTCACGGGATACGCGGTGGGAACCGCGATCGTCGCGGCCATTTCTCTCGTGACCGCCTCTGCGGGCTCGATCGCACGGCGGCGCAAGCCGCCGACCCGTCCGCGGCTTTAACCGCCCGCTCGTTTGCGCGCCAGCCGGTCGAGCGCGCCCTGAAGAATGTAACAGGCGGCGTGTTGATCGATCACCGTCTTGCGCTTCGCCCGGCTTGCATCGGCGGCAATGAGCGCCCGTTCGACCGCCGCGGTCGACAGCCGCTCATCCCATAACGCGATGGGCAGGTCGGTCAGTCGCGCGAGACTGCGGGCGAAAGCGCGCGTCGACTGAGCGCGCGGGCCTTCCGTGCCGTCCATGTTGATCGGCAGTCCGAGCACGATGCCGACGACGCGCCGTTCGGCGGCAAGCTCGAGAATGCGCGCGGCGTCGAGGTTGAAGCGCTTGCGCGAAATGGTTTCTACCGGAGCCGCGATGCGCCGATCGGGATCGCTCACGGCAACGCCGATGGTTTTAGTGCCGAGATCGAGACCAATGAGCGCGCCACGTTCCGGCAGTAGCGCGGCGGCTTCGTTGAGCATTCCTACCGGCATGGCGAAGCGCTACCACGCGCGCGCATCAAAGGCGACATCGCCATGCGACCTTTCCGGCAACCGCGTGCCCGATTATGGTGGACCTTCTCCCCGTTCCTCTGGCGCGGACGTGCCGCCGAAAGGAGACGACAAATGACGTTTACGGTCAGCAGCAACAGTTTTAAGGATGGCGACTACATGCCGAGCGATTTCATCCTCTCAGCCAATTTCGGCTTTGGCTGCGCCGGCGGCAACAAGTCGCCGCATCTGAAGTGGTCGGGCGCGCCGGCGGGCACGAAAAGCTTCGCGGTCACGTGCTACGATCCCGACGCGCCGACCGGCTCCGGCTTCTGGCACTGGCTGGTGGTAAACATTCCCGGGAATGTGAGCGAGCTTGCCGAGGGCGCGGGCAGCGCGGACGGTAAGCTGCCGGCGGGCGCGTTGCCGACACGTACCGATTTCGGCGCACCGGGCTATGGCGGCCCATGCCCGCCGCAGGGCGACCACCCGCACCGCTATTTGTTCACCGTGTTCGCCGTGAAAGCCGACAAGCTCGATGTCAAGGCCGATACGTCGGCGGCGGTGGTAGGCTTCAACTTGCATTTCAACACGCTGGCGAAGGCGGAGATCATGGGCCTGTTTAAGCGGTGAGGGGAGTTCCGATGAACTTCCGCCGGTAAACTAAGCTACCGCGATGTCGCAACTCGCCCAGGCCGCCGAGATCAAAGTCGTCAGCGGCGGAGCCTTCAAACAAGTGCTCAATGCGCTGGCCGCGCAGTACCGGACGGAGAGCGGCAACACGCTCGACGTCAGCTATCGCACCGTCGGGCAGCACCTCGCTTTGATCGGCAGCGGCGAGGAGGACTTCGATGTCGCCATTTTGACGCCGGCGGCGATCGAGGCTCTCGCCAGGGACGGTAAGGTCGTGCCCGGCACCCGCACCGATCTGGCAAGAACCGCGGTCGGCGTCATGGTCAGAACCGGCGCGCCAGTGCCGGACATTTCGACGGTCGCTGCCTTTACGCGCGCGCTTCTGGCTGCGAAATCGGTCGCCTTCATCGATCCCAAGGCCGGCGGATCGAGCGGCATTTATGTCGAAGGTTTATTGCAGCGGCTCGGCATTGCCGACCGGATCGACGCCAAAGCGGTGTTGGTCCATGGCGGCGCGGTCGCCGATCACGTCGCCGGCGGCACAGCCGAGATCGGCATCCACCAGATCAGCGAAATTTTGCCGGTTGCCGGCGTCAAGCTCGTTGGACCGCTGCCGGCGGAAATCCAGAATTTCACCGTCTATGCGGCCGGCATCGGCGCGGCGGCGAAGGACGGTGCGGCGGCACGCGCCTTGGTGAGGTTCTTGTCCGGACCGCGGGCGGTGCCGGCCATTAGAGCCAAAGGCATGGAACTCCCTTCGTCCTAAAGACGAACGCTGCCAAAACGGCAGCGCCCGGCCGAAGCCGGGCGCCAAAAGCCGATACGATCCGTAGCCGGCTCACCCCAAGTGACGCGACTGCTCCCACGCGATCCGGGGAATATCGCCACGGGTGATGCCAATGTCGGCCAATTCGCGATCGCTCAAATGCGAGAGTTCATCCATGGCGACCCCATAGCGCTTCCAGGTGTGAAAAAAGCGGACAATCGATAACAACATCGTCTTATTCCTTTCTTGGGGCCCAAGGAGCAAACCAAGGGCTCGAATCAGATCTGAAACATAAGTATTCTGTGATGCGATGCACAAATACTATGGTGCAGTGCAGCTACAAGAAAATTGCATACATAAATAAGGGTTTCATTATGAATTACGGCAAGATCGTGCCACTTCATGAGCAGATGCCCATATTACAGCGTCGATGTATGTTCTTGTCGCAATGCTGATGGCTGGTGTCCTTACCCGCCCCGTTCCGCGGGCTGGCGGGCGGAAATGCGGTTCCTTTACCCTGATCGGTGCCTAATTCGCCATCGTTCAGCCGTCCGGCGATCCTGCCGAAGCCGCAGTCCGGGATTGGAATTCGTCAGTTGGTTGCGTTGCGTCGGGGAGTGCCATGGCGACCAGGTTGGATCACCGCCGCTGTGCGGAAGAATGCGTCGCGAGGGCGCGCTTGTCCGAGGACAATAACGACAAAGCGCTTTGGCTCACTTTGGCGCAGTCGTGGGTGCGTTTAGCCGAGCGCACCGAGGCGAACGTGGCGATGGAGCCCGAGCCGCAAGACAAACACGCCTGCTGAATTGGCGGCGTCACCGGGCGAGCCGGGGCAGGGCGTCTTCGCCGCTCGACCCGTTCGCGCCGGCCGTCTTTCACGCGGCGTCACTGGCCGTGGCTGGCCAATACCTGTTGGCAGGCGGGGCTGATTTTCGGCCGGTTGGCTTGCAGGCAGCCCAAAATACCGAGCACGTCCTGCGGATTGACGTCAAGTTGGGTCTGGCAAAACTTCGTCACATCGGGATGGCAGGCGGCACGTTCCTCGGGATTTCCTTGCCCCATCGGTCCGTTTACCGGCGGCGGTTGCGGCGGCAATTGCTGGGCGTGAGCAGTTGTAGCGGCGGCAAGCGCCAAAGCGATCGTCAAGATTGATACGCGAAGCATGACCCCCCTCCGGGCATCCGGCCCGCCCCTGTGGCTTCGCTTCTTATCCCATATTTTTTTGCCGTCCGGCACACATTAAATTTTTGCGCAGAGATTGACGGCACACTGCACGGACCTCGCCGCCGCGCTTGCCTGCCGCGGGTACCCGGCGATAGATGTGCCCGCAGGGCGGTTAGCTCAGTTGGTAGAGCGTCTGCTTTACACGCAGAATGTCGGCGGTTCGAGTCCGTCACCGCCCACCATCCTTCGCTCGCGCAGCGCAGCGAAGGCTGTCGCGCCGAAGCCCAAAGGGCGTAGGCGGACCACTCCGCACGCGAGCTTCGGCTCGGCAAGCCAATGTCCAAATGTTTTCGTAGCAAGCGCAAAGAGTATCGCCCGCTGCCTCGCAATTCTCGACTGCGATGGCAGGCGGGCGATGAGCGGCGCGGGACCCGCGCTTCGCGGGTCTAACGACGAGAGGTGATCAGACCGCCTCCTTGAGTTCCTTTGAGGCGCGGAAGGCGACTTTCTTGCTGGCCTTGATCTGGATCGGTTCACCGGTGGCGGGATTGCGGCCCATGCGCGCGGCGCGTTTCCTCACCTGCAGAATGCCGAGGCCGCCGATGCGGATGCGCTCGCCCTTTTTCAGGTGCTTGACGATGTTGCTCACAAAGCCACCGAGGATAGCTTCCGCCTGCTTTTTCGAAAGCTCGTTATCCTCTGCAAGGCTTGCGGCGAGATGCTTCAATGTCACGGTCGTCGCAGTTGTTTTACCAGGCGTCATTAGTCCCTCCTCAATGAAGCGGTGGCGTGGGAAAAGCGCCGCTCACGGCGAAGCAGTTAAACGATTCGGCTTCCGCTGACCACGCTTGTTTTGCCGATTCCACCGATGTTTTCGGCATTACGGGGCTGTCTGAGGGGGCTCTGTGGCGGGCTTAAGGCGGACCGAAAAGGCCGATTTAGCCGCCAAATCCTTGACTTGGCCCCGGCTGGGCCTTAACTGCCGACCGCGCCTGCGGGGGCGTAGCTCAGTTGGTTAGAGCGTCGGCCTGTCACGCCGAAGGTCGCGGGTTCGAGTCCCGTCGCTCCCGCCATTTCAATGACTTAGCAGGCTTTCGCAAGGGGCCTTTCGACCCCGGCGGCAGGCCGTTTTCACCCCCGATAGAGCGGCGCCGGCTGGGTGAAGAAGCTGCACAGGATGTGATAGACGAGCGCGTAGTTCTTCTGCTGGAAGCTCGCATGTGAAATCCCGGGCATCACGGCAAAGTGCTTGTCCGGGTTCGGCAGACGGGCGAAAAACCTGACCAGGTCGTCGAAGCCGGCAATGCCGTCCCATTGGCCGCGCATGATCAGGGTCGGCACCGTGATCTTTTCCGGATCGACCACCGGCAGATTTGCGCACATATCGACATAGGTCCCGGTCGGCACCGAGCTGTCGAGCGCGATGACGGCGTTGGCGAAGGCGTCGATGACTTTTTCTTCCGCCGTGCCGGGATGATCGCGGTCGAAGATCGAATGGATAAACGCCTTGTCGATCGGCCGGCGGTTCTTGGCGCGAAATTCGGGAAGCTTTTTCTTGCGCTCGGCAAGCGTCGGCGAGCCTTCGCCAGTCCACACCATGGCATCGAGCGCCAGGCGTCCGACAAGCTCGGGATGGCGCTCGGCGAATAAGGCTGCGCGCAACGCCCCCGACGAAATGCCGTAAACCAGAAATGGCCGCTTGCCGCGCAGCTTCTGGATATAGGTTGCGGCGGCAAAGCAGTCGTCGGCGCCTTGCGCGATCGGTGCATTGTTGTTGCGATCCTTGGTCGAGCGGCCATAGCCCTCCATGTCGACCGACCAGCAATCGAAGCCGCGGCGGGCAAACCAGTCCATCGCCGAGGAATCCGGCCGGCCCTCGACCTGAAGGTCGAATGTCGGCTGCGATGCCATCGACGAACCGTGGACGAACAAAATCGTTCCGGTCGTAGTGCTCGGATCGCCGGCGCATTTTTCGAACAAGAACAGCCTTACGTTGCCGTCCTTGGTCGTCCAGTGGTCCTCGCCCTTGATCGCGGCGGCCGGGCGATTGGTGATCTCGTCCATGGTTCACCCTAGTTAATGAGCGTAATGTGGTTGTCGTTGATGACCTTAGCCCATTTCGCGACCTGGGCCGCCATGAAGGCTGCAAATTCGGGTTGCGTCATCACCATCGGCGTGGCGCCTTGCTTCTCCCAGGCCTCTTTGATGTCGGGCCGGCTCAAAATGCCGGTGATCGATTTGCTGAGCAAATCGATAATCGGCTGCGGCGTGGCTTTGGGCGCCATGAAGCCGACCCATTGGCTGAATTGAAAGCCCGGCACGCCGGCTTCGGCGATCGTCGGCACGTCCGGCAAAATGGGCGAGCGGACTGTGCCGCTGGTGCCGAGCGCGCGCACCAGCCCGGATTTGACCATCGGCGCCATGGTCGGAATTGAATCGAACAGAATCTGAATTTGACCGCCCAAAATGTCGGTGCGCATGCCGGTCGAGCCCTTATAGGGCACGTGCACGATGTCGATCCCGGTGAGATTTTTCAAAAGCTCTGCGGCCATGTGATAGTTCGAACCGGGTCCGGACGAGCCGAAATTGAGCGTGCCCGGCTTGGCCCGAGCCAATGCCAAAAGCTCGCTGAGATTTTTTGCCGGCACCGAAGGGTGGACGACCAGCACCAGCCCGTTCTCCTCGAGCGGCGCAATCGGGACGAGATCGCGCAAGAGCTGATAGGGCTTATTCTGGTAGAGCGTTTCGTTGACCGTCTGGGTACTGCTCGCCATCAAGAGCGTGTAGCCGTCCGGCGCGGATTTGGCGACGAAATCGGTGCCGATGGTGGTGCCGGCGCCGGGGCGGTTCTCGATGACAAAAGTCTGATGCAGGGCGTTGTCCAGTTCGACGGCCAGTTCGCGCACAAAGACATCGGTCGGTCCGCCGGCGCCGAAAGGCACGATGATCCTGACCGGCCGCGACGGATAATTGTCGGCGCGGGCCATTGAAACCGTTGCCGCGCCGGCGAGGGCGGCCAGCACGGCACGGCGCGAATATCCAAGCAGCATGTTTTCCTCACTCCATTCACGCCGGTGATCGCCTCCGCCATCGGCAGCGTCACCCGCGCGCAATAAGACTGTCGGGGAATGGTAGCATCGGCGGTCACGATAGCGTCAACGCGTACGCCACGCACAGGCCTGCCTTGCACCTTTTTGTGCACTGCGCTAAGGGTCGCCAAGTTCCGCTGGCAGCGCGAATCCGCGTGATTTTGAGGCAAATCGGCGCACTGGCATTGCACGTGGAACGGCGCCGCGCCGGACCTATTTTCCCGCTCAGGGGAGCGTGTTGCCGCGAAAGCCGGCCAGAAGGGTTTCCGATGAGTCAATCACTGACTCAATTGCTGCTCGCTTATCTGCCGCTCATTGTGTTTATCGCCGTCGCCGGCGTCATTGGGCTTGCGCTTTTGGTCGTGGCGTTCATCGTCGCCTACAAAGCGCCGAATCCGGAAAAACTGTCCGCCTATGAATGCGGCTTTAACGCGTTCGACGATGCGCGGATGAAATTCGACGTCCGCTTCTATCTGGTGGCGATCCTGTTCATCATTTTCGATCTCGAAGTCAGCTTCCTGTTCCCCTGGGCCGCGGCATTCGGTCACCTCGGTGTGTACGGCTTCTGGTCGATGATGCTGTTCCTTGCGGTCCTGACGGTCGGGTTTATCTATGAGTGGAAGAAGGGAGCGCTCGAATGGGACTGAGCGAACCCGCCCTCGTCACTCCACGCCGGGATTTAATCGACCCGCGCACCGACAAGCCGGTGGCGGCGGACGATCCGTTTTTCGACGGCCTCAACAGCGAGCTTGCCGACAAAGGATTTCTCGTCGCGGCCGCCGACGATCTCATCGCTTGGGCGCGCACCGGCTCGTTGATGTGGATGACGTTCGGTCTCGCCTGCTGCGCCGTCGAGATGATGCAGATGTCGATGCCGCGCTACGACGCCGAGCGCTTCGGCTTCGCGCCGCGCGCTTCGCCGCGGCAATCCGACGTCATGATCGTCGCCGGCACGCTGACCAACAAGATGGCGCCGGCGCTGCGCAAGGTCTACGACCAGATGCCGGAGCCACGCTACGTGATCTCGATGGGGTCCTGTGCCAATGGCGGCGGCTACTACCATTATTCCTATTCGGTAGTGCGCGGCTGCGACCGCATCGTGCCGGTCGACATCTACGTGCCTGGGTGCCCGCCGACCGCCGAAGCGCTGCTCTACGGCGTGCTGCTCCTGCAAAAAAAAATCCGCCGTACCTCAACCATCGAACGTTAGAGCAACGAACGCTGCAAATGGACGAGACGCTCGACACGCTCGGCAAAACGATCGCTGGTGCGCTTGGCTCATCGGTGACGGGCTACGCGATCGCCTATCGCGAACTGACCGTGACGGCGCAAGCCGCCGACGTCGTTGCGGTGATGCAGTTCTTGCGCGACGACGCGCGTTGTCTGTTCTGCAATCTGATCGACGTCACCGCCGTCGACTGGCCGAGCCGCGAGCGGCGCTTCGACGTCGTCTATCATCTGCTTTCGCCCAAGCACAATGTGCGCGTGCGCGTCAAAGCCGAGACCGACGAGGCAACGCCGGTGCCGTCGATCATCGACGTCTTCCCCGGCGCCGACTGGTTCGAGCGCGAGACCTACGATCTTTACGGCGTGGTGTTCACCGGCCATCCCGACATGCGGCGCATCCTGACCGATTACGGGTTCGAAGGCCATCCGCTGCGCAAGGATTTCCCGCTGACCGGTTTTGTCGAGGTGCGCTACGACGACGAGCTCAAGCGCGTCGTTTACGAGCCGGTGCGCCTAACGCAAGAGTTCCGCAATTTCGACTTTCTGTCGCCGTGGGAGGGCACCGATTACGTGCTGCCGGGCGACGAGAAATCGAGCGGGAAGGGGTCGTGACATGAAACCGACCCTCAGGCCCGGCCTCAAGCACCGCTTCGCCTACAAGGTGCCGGAGAACAAGACCGTTCCTTACACTTATCCGGAATCGCCCGAGATCTCGTCGATGCCCAAGGTGTTTGCCACCGGCTTCATGATCGTGCTCATGGAATGGGTGTGCACGCAGCTTTTGGCGCCGCATCTCGATCCCGGCGAAGGCAGTCTCGGGGTGCACGTGGATGTCAGTCACTTGGCGGCGACGCCGGCCGGAATGACGGTGACGGTCGACGCCGAATGCGTCGATGTCGCCGGGCCGCGCGTCACCTTCAAGGTGAGGGCGCATGACGGCCTCGATCTCATCGGCGAAGGCCGACACGAGCGCTTCGTGGTCGCGTGGGACAAGTTCAATGCGCGTTTAGCGGCTAAGGCCGCCAAAGTGGCGGAGATGGCGTGATGGCCGAATCCGCGCAACGCGATTTACAGCGCAACTTCACGATTAATTTTGGTCCGCAGCACCCGGCGGCACACGGCGTGCTCCGCCTGGTGCTCGAACTTGACGGCGAAATTGTCGAGCGCGTCGATCCGCATATCGGGCTCCTGCATCGCGGCACCGAAAAGCTGATCGAACACAAAACGTATCTGCAGGCGATTCCGTATTTCGACCGGCTCGATTATGTGGCGCCGATCAATCAAGAGCATGCATTCTGCCTGGCGGCGGAAAAGCTGCTCGGCCTCGACGTGCCGCGCCGGGCCCAAATCATTCGGGCGCTGTATTGCGAGATCGGCCGGTTGCTCTCGCATTTGCTCAATGTCACGACGCAAGCGATGGACATCGGCGCGCTCACCCCGCCGCTGTGGGGTTTTGAGGAACGAGAGAAGCTCATGGGTTTCTATGAGCGGGCTTCGGGATCGCGCATGCATGCGGCTTATTTCCGCGTAGGTGGCGTGCACCAGGATTTGCCGCCGAGGCTGATCGACGACATTGCCGGCTTCTGCGATCCATTCCTGAAAGTATGCGACGATCTCGAGGAGCTGCTCACCGAAAACCGCATTTTCAAGCAGCGCAACGTCGATATCGGCGTCGTCAAGCTCGAAGACGCCTGGGCGCGGGGCTTTTCCGGCGTCATGGTGCGCGGCTCCGGCGCGGCCTGGGATTTGCGCAAGGCGCAGCCCTATGAGTGCTATGCCGAGCTCGATTTCGACATTCCGGTCGGCAAGCACGGCGACAATTACGATCGTTACTGCATCCGCATGGAAGAGATGCGCCAATCCATCCGCATCATGAAGCAATGCATCGATAAGCTGCATGCGCCGGACGGGCAGGGGCGTGTCAGCGTCGACGATCACAAGATCGTGCCGCCGCGGCGCGAGGAAATGAAGCGCTCGATGGAATCGCTGATCCATCATTTCAAGCTCTATACCGAGGGGTTCAAGGTGCCGGCCGGCGAGGTCTATGCCGCGGTTGAGGCGCCGAAGGGCGAGTTCGGCGTCTATCTTATCGCCGACGGCACCAACAAGCCGTACAAATGTAAAATTCGCGCGCCGGGTTTTGCCCATCTGGCGGCCATGGACTTCCTTTGCCGCGGCCACATGCTGGCGGATATTTCGGCGATCCTCGGCTCGATCGACATCGTGTTCGGCGAGGTCGACCGATGAGCGTGCGCCGTCTCGCCGAAAAGCAGCCGCCGAGTTTTGCCTTCACGGCGGAGAATCTGGCCTGGGCCAAGGCGCAAATCGCGAAATATCCGGAAGGCCGCCAGCAGTCTGTGGTGATCCCGATCCTGTGGCGCGCGCAGGCACAGTGCGGCGGCTGGCTGCCGCAAAAGGCCATCGAGGCCACCGCCGAATTGCTCGGCATGGCGAAGATCCGCGTGCTCGAAGTGGCGACCTTCTACACCATGTTCAATCTGTCGCCCGTCGGGCGCTTTCACGTGCAGCTTTGCGGCACCACGCCCTGCATGCTGCGGGGTGCGGAGGATTTGAAAAGGGTCTGCCGTCGCATGATCGGCGAGGAGAACGAGGTAACCGCCGACGGCGCGTTTTCCTGGATCGAAGTCGAGTGCTTGGGCGCCTGCGTCAACGCGCCGATGGTCCAGATCAATGCCGATTATTACGAGGACCTGACGCCCGAAATCTTCACGCGGATCATCAACGATTTTTCCAACGGCCGTACCCCGAAACCGGGCCCGCAGATCGACCGCATCAATTCCGCACCCGTAGGCGGACCGACCACGCTGATCGATCCGTCGATCTTCGCGGCGAAGGAAAAGCAATAATGCTCGCCGACAAAGACCGCATCTTCAAGAATCTCTACGGCCAGCACGATTGGGGCCTCGACGGCGCGCGCGCCCGCGGCGCTTGGGACGGCACCAGGGCGATCTTGGAAAGAGGCCGCGACGCGCTCATCAATGAGTGCAAAGCGTCGGGGCAACGCGGCCGCGGCGGCGCCGGATTTGCGACCGGGCTGAAATGGTCGTTCATGCCCAAACAGGTCGAGCGGCCGCATTATCTCGTCATCAATGCCGACGAATCCGAGCCCGGCACCTGCAAGGACCGCGAGGTGATGCGGCACGATCCGCATCTTCTCGTCGAGGGCTGCCTGATCGCCGGCTGCGCCATGGCCGCGAGCCATTGCTACATCTATATCCGCGGCGAATTCATCCGCGAGCGCGAGCGGCTGCAGGCCGCGGTCGATCAGGCCTATGAGGCAAGACTGATCGGCAAGAACAATATTCACGGCTGGGATTTCGACATCGTCGTGCATCACGGCGCCGGAGCCTACATTTGCGGCGAGGAAACCGCGCTGTTGGAGAGCCTTGAAGGCAAGAAGGGCATGCCGCGGCTCAAGCCGCCGTTCCCGGCGAATATGGGCCTTTATGGCTGCCCGACCACCGTCAACAATGTCGAGACCATCGCGCAGGTGCCGGATATCATGCGGCGCGGCGCGGCCTGGTTCGCCGGCATCGGCCGGCCCAACAATACCGGCACCAAGCTCTATTGCATTTCCGGCCATGTCGAGCGGCCGTGCAATGTCGAAGAGACGATGGGCATCCCGCTGCGCGAATTGATCGAGCGGCACGCCGGCGGCGTGCGCGGCGGTTGGGATAATCTGCTGGCGGTCATTCCCGGCGGCTCATCGATGCCGCTCGTGCCGGCGGGGCCCGATCAGGCCGACACGCTGTTGATGGATTTCGACGGCTGCCGCGACAAGGAATCGGCGCTCGGCACCGCCGCCGTGATCGTGATGGACAAGTCCGACGACATCGTCAAAGCGATGGCGCGCATTTCCTATTTCTACAAGCACGAGAGCTGCGGCCAGTGCACGCCGTGCCGCGAGGGCATGGGTTGGATGTGGCGTGTGCTCACGCGCATGGCGGAAGGCCGCGCGCAAAAACGCGAGATCGACATGCTGTGGGAGGTCACCACCCAGATCGAGGGCCACACCATTTGCGCTTTCGGCGACGGCGCGGCTTGGCCGGTGCAGGGGCTGCTGCGCCACTTCCGGCCGGAAATCGAGAAGCGCATCGACCAATATACCGCCAATCCGCATCCCGAGCCGGTCTCGGTTGCGGCGGAGTGAGTACCATGAATGCGATCCGTCACCTCGCCCAGCTCAATATCGGCCGCTTTCGCTATCCGACCGACGATCCGCGCATGGCGGATTTTATGAACAATCTTGCGCTGGTGAACGACATTGCCGACCGCAGTGCGGGTTTTGTCTGGCGGCTGCAGGACGACAGCGGCAACGCCACCGCATTCCGGCCGTTTCCCGATCCGCAGATGGCGGTCAATTTGTCGGTGTGGGAGAGCGTCGAAGCGCTCGAGCGCTACGTCTACCAGACCGTTCATAAGCGTTTCTATGGCCGACGCCAGGAATGGTTCGACAAATTGGACGGCCCGCATTTCGTCATGTGGTGGGTGCCGGCCGGCCACCGCCCGACGCTGAGCGAGGCGAAAGAACGGCTTGAACATCTCGCCGCGCATGGACCGAGCGACCATGCGTTCGGCTGGGAAAGCGTTCCGTCGGCGCAATTGTGGAATACCGCACGCTGCGGCGCGGCGGACGGACAGGCGGCATAAGTAGCGGCATGGGACGCAGATGACCAAGCTCATCGTCGACGGCAAAGAGATCGACGTTCCGCCGGAGTTCACGCTGCTGCAGGCGTGCGAAGCCGCGGGCGCCGAGATTCCGCGCTTCTGCTTCCACGAACGGCTGTCGATCGCCGGCAATTGCCGCATGTGCCTCGTCGAACTGGTCGGTTCGCCAAAGCCGGTGGCGAGTTGCGCCTGGGGTGTGCGCGATTGCCGGCCGGGGCCGAAAGGCGAGCCGCCGGAGGTCAAAACCCGTTCGCCGATGGTGCGCAAAGCGCGCGAAGGGGTGATGGAATTTCTGCTGATCAATCATCCGCTCGATTGCCCGATCTGCGATCAGGGCGGCGAATGCGACCTGCAGGATCAATCGATGGCCTATGGGGTCGACGCCAGCCGCTATCGCGAGAATAAGCGGGCGGTGGAGGACAAATATCTCGGCGCGCTGGTCAAGACGTCGATGAACCGCTGCATCCAATGCACGCGCTGCGTGCGCTTTAGCGCCGAGGTCGCCGGCGTTCCCGAGCTCGGCGCCATCGGCCGCGGCGAGGATATGGAGATCACCAGCTATCTGGAACAGGCGATGCGTTCGGAGCTGCAAGGCAACGTCGTCGATCTCTGTCCGGTCGGCGCGTTGACCTCGAAACCTTACGCCTTCGCCGCGCGGCCCTGGGAACTCACCAAGACCGAGTCGATCGACGTCATGGATGCGCTGGGCTGCGCCATCCGCATCGATACGCGCGGCAGCGAAGTCATGCGCATCCTGCCGCGCACCAACGACGATATCAACGAAGAGTGGATTTCCGACAAGACGCGCCACGTCGTCGATGGGCTTCGCACCCAGCGCCTCGACCAGCCTTACGTGCGGGTGAACGGCACGCTGCGCCCCGCGACGTGGAATGAAGCGTTCGCGGCTATCGCCGCGAAAGTGGCGCATGCCAATCCAAAGCGCATCGGCGCGATGGTCGGCGATCTTGCCGCGGTCGAAGAGGTTTTCGCGTTCAAGGATTTAATGACGCGACTCCAGGTCGGCAATCTCGATTGCCGGCAGGACGGCTCGGCGCTCGATCCGGCCTGGGGCCGCGCCAGCTATTTGTTCAATGCCACCGTCGCCGGGATCGATACGGCCGACGCGCTGCTCATCGTCGGGTCGAATCCGCGCAAAGAGGCGGCGATCCTCAATGCCCGCGTCCGCAAGCGCTGGCGCACCGGAAAATTTCCGATCGGCGTCATCGGCCCCAAGGCCGATCTCACTTACACCTACGATTATCTCGGCGCCGGCCCGGAAACGCTGGCCGCCATGACCCGGCACTCGTTCGCCGATACGCTGCACAAGGCCGAGCGTCCCATGATGCTGGTCGGCGCCGGCGCATTCACGCGCGGCGACGGTGCGGCGGTTGCGTCGCTGGCCGCGAAAGCGGCGCTCGATCTCGGCGCGGTGAAAGAGGGCTGGAACGGCTACTGCGTGCTGCACGGCGCCGCCTCGCGCGTGGGCGCGCTTGATCTCGGCTTTGTGCCGGGGCAGGGCGGCTTGACCGCGCGGCAGATGGCGGCGTTCGGCACGCTCGACGTTCTCTTCCTGCTCGGCGTCGACGAGATCGAGGTCGCCCAAGGCGCCTTCGTTATCTATATCGGCACCCACGGCGACCGTGGCGCCTCGCGTGCCGACGTGGTGCTGCCCGGCGCCGCCTATCCGGAAAAATCGGGAACTTACGTCAACACCGAGGGCCGGGTGCAGATGGCGACGCGAGCGTCCTTCCCGCCCGGCGATGCGCGCGAAGATTGGGCGATCCTGCGGGCGCTGTCGGACGTGTTGAAAAACCGGCTGCCCTATGACTCGCTCGCGGCTTTGCGCCGGACGCTGTTTGGCGCGCACCCGCATCTGATGCGGATCGGTCAGGTCACTCCCGCCGACGCCGCCGCGCTGCAAAAACTCGCCGCGCTTGGAGGTGCTGCGGACAAGGCGCCGTTCGGTTCGAGCGTGGACGATTTTTACTTCACCAATCCGATCGCGCGTTGTTCGGCGGTGATGGCGGAATGTTCGGCGATCGCCCAAGGGCGCTCGGCCATGACGGCGGCGGAGTAGGATATGACCATGGCCGCGTTCTGGTCCGCTTACATCTGGCCGCTGGCGATTATGGTGGCGGAGAGCGTGCTGCTGCTCGTCGTCCTGCTTGTCGTCGTTGCCTATGTGCTGTTAGCCGACCGCAAAATCTGGGCCGCGGTGCAGCTTAGGCGCGGCCCGAACGTGGTCGGACCCTGGGGCCTGTTCCAATCCTTTGCCGATCTGCTCAAATTCGTGCTCAAGGAGCCGGTGATTCCGGCCGGCGCCAACAAGGGCGTGTTCCTCTTGGCACCGCTCGTCACCTGCGTGCTGGCGCTCGCGGCCTGGGCGGTCATCCCCGTCGATGCCGGTTGGGTCATCGCCAATATCAATGTCGGCATACTTTATATTTTCGCCATCTCGTCGCTCGGCGTCTACGGCGTGATCATGGCGGGCTGGGCGTCGAACTCCAAATATCCGTTCCTGGCGGCGCTGCGCTCGGCCGCGCAGATGGTGTCCTACGAAGTCTCGATCGGCTTCGTCATCATCACCGTGCTGCTATGCGTTGGCTCGCTCAATTTGTCCGCCATTGTCGAAGCGCAGCGCGACCATGGCTTGGGAACCCTTCTCGGTATGCCCTGGGCGACCGTGCTGAACTGGTACTGGATTCCACTGTTTCCGATGCTGGTCATCTTCTTCATCTCGGCGCTGGCGGAGACCAACCGGCCGCCATTCGACCTGGTCGAGGCTGAATCGGAGCTCGTTGCCGGTTTCATGGTGGAATACGGCTCGACGCCCTACATGATGTTCATGCTTGGCGAGTACGTGGCGATCTGCACCATGTGCGCCATGTGCACGATCTTGTTCTTCGGCGGCTGGCTGCCGCCGTTCCCGGTGGCGCCGTTCACCTGGGTGCCCGGCGTGATCTGGTTCGGGCTCAAGGCGTTTTTCGTGTTTTTCATGTTTGCGATGGTGAAGGCGTTCGTGCCGCGCTATCGCTACGATCAGTTGATGCGGCTCGGCTGGAAGGTGTTTTTGCCGATTTCGCTGGCCATGGTCGCGATCGTGGCCAGCGTCCTGCAATTCGCCGGGTGGGCGCCGCAATGAATGGAGGACGGCATGGACTATTCGCTGCCGGCCTGGCTCGGCGGTCTTGCCGGGACCATCGTTGCGTTCGCCATCTACGTGCCGACGATCCACATCGTCGAGCGGCGGCTGCGCGCGCGGAGCGGTCTGCAAGCGCTGGAGAACCGTGCTGCCTTCGAGGACAAGCTCTCGGTCACCCGCCGGGTGATCTTGGGCATCGACATCGCAATCCTCGCTACGCTCGGCTATTGGATCGGCAACGCAGCCGGCAAACGGGCGGGATGAGAGGTTGATATGAAACTCGATCAAGTCGCCCGTTCGCTATTCCTCAAGGAATTCGTGCAGGCCTTCATCCTGTCGATGCGCTACTTCTTCAAGCCGAAAGCGACGCTCAATTATCCCTTCGAAAAGGGCATGCTGTCGCCCCGCTTCCGCGGCGAACATGCACTGCGGCGTTACCCAAATGGCGAAGAGCGTTGCATCGCCTGCAAATTGTGCGAAGCAATCTGCCCGGCGCAGGCCATCACCATCGAGGCCGGGCCGCGGCGCAACGACGGCACGCGGCGCACCACGCGCTACGACATCGACATGGTCAAATGCATCTATTGCGGGCTGTGCCAGGAAGCCTGTCCGGTCGACGCCATTGTCGAGGGACCGAATTTCGAGTTCGCCACCGAAACGCGCGAGGAGCTTTATTACGACAAGGAGCGCCTTCTCGGCAACGGCGATCGCTGGGAGCGCGAGATCGCCAAAAATCTCGAACTCGACGCGCCGTATCGGTGAGATGCATCGGCAATGATTATCAACGCCATTTTCTTTTATCTCTTTGCCGGAATATCCGTGGCTTCAGCGGTGATGGTCGTCACCGCAAGGAACCCCGTGCATTCGGTGCTGTTCCTTATCCTCGCTTTCGTCAACGCCGCCGGCTTGTTCCTGCTGCTTGGCGCCGAGTTCCTGGCGATGATCCTCATCGTCGTCTATGTCGGCGCCGTCGCCGTGCTGTTCCTGTTCGTCGTGATGATGCTCGACGTCGATTTCGCCGAATTGCGCCGGGGTTTTCTCAACTACCTGCCGGTCGGCGCGCTGGTCGGCGCCGTGCTGTTGGCCGAGCTCCTTGTCGTGGTCGGCGCCTGGGCGATCGGACCGGACGTGGCGAAAGCCGTCACCGCGCCGATTCCGCCGCCGAGCGCGGTCAGCAATACGCAAGCGCTCGGCCTCGTGCTCTATACCCGTTACGTCTATTTCTTTCAGGCGGCGGGAGTCATTCTCCTGGTCGCCATGATCGGCGCGATCGTGATGACGTTGCAGCATAAGCCGAACGTGCGCCGCCAAAACATCGCCAATCAGGTGGCGCGCCATCGCGCGAGCGCCATCGAGGTGGTCAAAGTGAAGTCGGGGCAAGGACTATCATGAGGCAGAAGCTGTCATGACGCGAGTTCCATCATGACCATCGGGCTCGGCCATTATCTCGCGGTGGCGGCAATCCTGTTCACGCTCGGGATTTTCGGCATCTTTCTCAACCGCAAGAATGTGATCGTCATCCTGATGTCGATCGAGCTCATTCTGCTCGCCGTCAACATCAACCTGGTCGCGTTCTCGAGCTTTTTGGGCGACATCGTCGGCCAGGTCTATGCGCTGATCGTGCTCACGGTCGCGGCGGCCGAGGCCGCCATCGGACTTGCGATCCTGGTCGCTTATTACCGCAACCGCGGCTCGATCGCGGTTGAGGATATCAATCTGATGAAGGGCTAGCGCATGATCCCGAAAAGTGGATACCGGTTTTCGGAAGCGATCATGCGCCAAACGAAAACAGCAGGCGGCGTGACTCAGCTAAGACGGGGCGATTTCTAACATGTACGAAGCCATCGTCGTTCTGCCGCTCCTCGGCGCCATCATCGCCGGCGTCATTGCGCTCGTCGGCGCGCGCAATCGCCATCCGGGCGAGGACCCGCCGCCGCCCCATGACGACCACGCCGCGCCGCTCGTTGCGGAAGATTACCCGCGCGGGGCGCCGGACCCTCATGCGCCGCACGCGGCGTTTGCCAACACGCATGCCGAGGACCTGCAAGCGCATGAGCCATCGGCCGCCGGCTCGCTGCCGGCGATGCTCGTCACCTCGACGTTTCTGGTGATCTCCTGCGTATTGTCGTGGATCGCATTTTTCGACGTCGGCTTCGCCGGCCACGACGCGCGGGTGACGATCTTCTCCTACATCAGTTTCGGCGACCTGCATTCCGAATGGGCGCTGCGCATCGATCCGCTGACCGCCGTGATGCTGGTCGTGGTGACGACCATCTCCTCGCTCGTTCACATCTATTCCATCGGCTACATGGACGAAGACCCGTACAAGCCGCGCTTCTTCTCCTATCTGTCATTCTTCACCTTTGCGATGTTGATGCTGGTGACGGCCGACAACCTGGTGCAGCTGTTCTTCGGCTGGGAGGGCGTCGGTCTGGCGAGCTATCTGCTCATCGGCTTTTGGTTCCATAAACCGGAAGCCAATGCCGCGGCGATCAAGGCCTTCATCGTCAATCGCGTCGGCGACTTCGGCTTCTCGCTTGGAATATTTGCGGTCTTCTATCTAACCGGCGCGATCGACTTTGACACCATCTTCGCGCAAGCCCCGGCACTTGCCGGCAAGACTTTCCATTTCCTCAGCTGGGACGTCAGTGCGCTTACCGCCGTGTGTCTGTTGCTGTTCATGGGGGCGATGGGAAAATCCGCGCAATTTCTGCTGCACACCTGGCTGCCCGACGCCATGGAGGGTCCGACGCCGGTCTCGGCGCTGATTCACGCCGCGACAATGGTGACCGCCGGCGTGTTCATGGTGGCGCGGCTGTCGCCCTTGTTCTCGCTATCGCAGGACGCCTCGGCCTTCGTGACTTTCATCGGCGCGACGACGGCGATGTTCGCAGCCACCATCGGTCTCGTGCAGAACGACATCAAACGCATTATCGCCTACTCGACCTGTTCGCAGCTCGGCTACATGTTCGTCGCCATGGGGGTCGGCGCCTACTCGGTCGGCATGTTTCACTTGTTCACCCACGCCTTCTTCAAGGCGCTGCTGTTCCTCGGCTCGGGCTCGGTCATCCTGGCGATGCATCACGAGCAGGACATCCGCCATATGGGCGGCTTGTGGCGCAAAATTCCAGTCACTTACGGTGTCATGCTGATCGGCACTTTGGCGCTCACGGGCTTTCCGTTGACGGCCGGATATTTCTCCAAGGATGCCATCATCGAGGCCGCGGCCGTCAGCACCAATCCGATGGCGGCTTACGGCTTCATTATGACGGTTGGGGCCGCCGCACTCACCTCGTTCTATTCCTGGCGTCTCATGTTCAAGACTTTCCATGGCGAGCCGCACGATCGCCATCACTACGAAGCCGCGCACGAAAGCCCGAAGGTCATGCTCATTCCGCTGGCGGTCCTGGCCTTCGGCTCGATTGCCGCCGGCTGGCCGTTCTTGTCGGTTTTCGCCGGTCATGGAGCCGATCAGTTTTTCCGCGACGCACTGAAGCTCGACACGGCCAATACGCTGTTCGAGAATGCCGAGAAGCTGCCGCTCCTCATGTCGCTGTTGCCGACCTTGATGATGATCGGCGGTTTTCTGGTGGCCTACCAATTTTATATCCGGCGACCCGATCTGCCGGTGGCTTTGGCGCGGGACCAAAACGTGCTCTACAAATTTCTGCTCAATAAATGGTACTTCGACGAAATCTACGATTTCCTCTTTGTGCGCCCGGCGATTTGGCTCGGCCGGCTGTTCTGGAAGGGCGGCGATGGTTTTGTCATCGACGGCTTCGGCCCCGACGGCGTCTCCGCCCGCGTGCTCGACGTGACCAGGAACGTCATTCGCCTGCAAACCGGCTACCTCTACCACTACGCCTTCGCCATGCTGATCGGGGTCGCCGCGTTCATCACCTGGTTCATGTTCGCGGGGCTGCACTAATGACAGGCTTCCCGATCCTCTCTCTCATTACGTTCTTGCCGCTCGTTGGTGCGCTATTTATTGCAATGCAAAAGGATGACGAGGCGGGCGTCCGCAATGCCCGTTGGTGCGCGTTATGGACCACTTTGATTACTTTTATCATTTCACTCTATCTCGTTTGGTTGTTTGATCCCTCTACAGCGGATTTCCAGTTTCTGGAAAAGCGGCCGTGGCTCGGCGGCACCATCACCTACGCGATGGGCGTCGACGGCATTTCGCTGCCGTTCGTGATCCTGACCACGGCGCTGATGCCGATTTCGATCCTGGCGAGCTGGACCTCGATCCAAAGCCGGGTGCGCGAATATATGATCGCGTTCCTGGTGCTCGAAACGCTGATGGTCGGCACTTTCTGCGCGCTCGATCTCGTGTTGTTCTATCTGTTCTTCGAGGGCGGCCTCATTCCGATGTTTCTCATCATCGGCGTTTGGGGCGGCCCGCGCCGAGTCTATGCCAGCTTCAAGTTCTTTCTCTATACGCTGCTTGGCTCGGTGCTGATGCTGCTCGCCATCATGGCGATGTACTGGCAAGCCGGCACGACAGATATCCCTACGTTGTTGCATCATCCGTTCCCGCTCACCTTGCAGACCTGGGCGTGGTTCGCGTTTCTGGCGTCTTTCGCGGTCAAAATGCCGATGTGGCCGGTCCATACCTGGCTACCGGACGCGCATGTCGAAGCCCCCACCGCCGGCTCGGTGATCCTTGCCGCGATTCTCCTGAAAATGGGCGGCTACGGCTTCCTGCGCTTCTCGCTGCCGATGTTTCCGGAAGCCTCCCAGCATCTGGCGCCGCTCATCTACGCGCTGTCGATAGTCGCCATCATCTACACCTCGCTGGTCGCGCTGGTGCAGGAGGACGTGAAAAAGCTCATCGCCTATTCCTCGGTCGCCCATATGGGCTTCGTCACCATGGGCATTTTCGCGGTCACGGCGCAGGGCGTCGCCGGCGGAATTTTCCAGATGATATCGCACGGCATCGTCTCGGCCGCTTTGTTCCTATGCGTCGGCGTCATCTACGATCGCATGCATACCCGCGAAATCGCCGCCTATGGCGGGCTGGTCAACCGCATGCCGCTCTATGCCTTTGTCTTCATGGTGTTCACGCTGGCCAATGTCGGCCTGCCGGGAACGTCGGGATTTGTCGGCGAATTCCTCACCCTTATCGGCACCTTCCGCGTCAATAATTGGGTGGCGACATTGGCGACGATCGGCACCATTTTGTCGGCCGCCTATGCGCTGTGGCTCTACCGCAAGGTGATATTCGGCAAGCTGGAAAAGCCGAGCCTGCTCGCCGTCAAGGATATCGGCTGGCGCGAGATCGCGATCCTGGCGCCGCTCGTCATTCTGACCATCGTGTTCGGCGTCTATCCGAAGCCGGTGCTGAACATTTCTTCGGCATCGGTGACGGCTTTGATCGACAATTATCACCATGCGCTCAGTGCCGTGCAGACGGCGGCACTGACGAAGTAAGGCCAAAGGAGCCAATGGACACCGCGCACCTTGCCAGGCTTATTCCGCTGCTGCCCGAAATCGTTCTCGGTTTCGGCGCCATGGCACTGTTGATGCTGGGCGTTTTCCGAAACGGCCGGCCGGGGCGCGTGGTCGACTATGCGGCCATCACGCTCTTGGTAGCCGCCGGCGGCATTCTCCTGCTGTTGCCGCCCGGAAAGCTGACGAGTTTCGGCGGCAGCTTCATTGTCGACGATTTTGCTCGGTTTCTGAAAATCCTGGCGCTCATTGGCTCGGCCGCCGCGATCGCCATGTCGCTCGATTATGTCGAGCGCGAACGGCAGCAACGGTTCGAGTATTCCGTGCTCATTTTGCTCTCGACGCTCGGCATGCTGATGCTGATATCGGCGGCGGATCTGATCGCGCTTTATCTCGGCCTTGAATTGATGAGCCTGCCGCTTTATGTCGTCGCCGCCAGCCAGCGCGACAATCTTCGTTCGACCGAAGCCGGGCTGAAATACTTCGTGCTCGGCGCTCTATCGTCGGGGATGCTGCTCTACGGCGCCTCGCTCATATACGGCTTCACCGGCACCGTAAGCTTCGCCGGCATCGCGCACGCGGCCGGGCAGGGCGGACCGGCCGGCATCGGATTGATTTTCGGCATCGTCTTTCTGTTTGCCGGCTTCTGCTTCAAGGTCTCGGCGGTGCCGTTCCACATGTGGACGCCCGACGTCTATGAAGGCGCGCCGACGCCGGTGACGGCGTTTTTCGCCGCCGCGCCGAAAGTGGCGGGCATCGCGATGTTCGTGCGTGCCGCAGTCATGGCCTTCCCTGGCGTCACCTCGGAATGGCAACAGATTGTGGTCTTCGTCTCCATCGCCTCGATGGCGCTCGGCGCCTTTGCCGCGATCGGCCAGCGCAATATTAAGCGGCTGATGGCCTATTCCTCGATTGGCCACATGGGTTTTGCCTTGATCGGGCTCGCCGCCGGCACCTCGGAGGGCGTCCAAGGCGTGCTCATCTATATGGCGATCTACGTCACCATGACGCTCGGCGTGTTCGCCGTGATCCTGTCAATGCGTCGCTCGACCGGCATGGTGGAATCGATCGATCAGCTCGGCGGGCTGGCACGCACCCATCCGGCAACGGCGTTCTTTCTGGCGATGCTGCTGTTTTCGATGGCCGGCGTGCCGCCGCTCGCCGGCTTCTTCGCGAAATTTTACGTCTTTCTCGCCGCCATCAAAGCCGGCCTCTATGTGCTGGCGGTCATCGGCGTGCTGACGAGCGTGGTGGGTGCCTATTATTATCTTGCGATCGTCAAGATCATGTATTTCGACGAGCCGGTCGAGAGTTTTTACAACATGCCGTATGAATTGCGCGTCGTGCTGGCGATCTGCGGCTTGTTCAACATCTTGTTTTTCCTCTATCCAGGGCCGCTCGTCGGCGTCGCCAGCGCGGCCGCGCGCTCCCTGTTCTGATGCAACTTGACCCAATAGCGGTCGAGGCAGGCGTGCGGCATCTCGCCCTCGCCACCGTCGGGTCGACCAATAAAGAAGCCCGCATTCGCGCGCAGCAGCGCGAACGCGCGCCGCTGTGGATCACCGCCGAGGCGCAAACCGAAGGCCGCGGCCGGATGGATCGCGCCTGGGCTTCGCCGCCGGGCAATCTCTATGCGAGCCTGTTGTTGCGCGAGCCGTCGCCGTCCGAGCGCGCGCCGGAACTCGCCTTCGTCGCCGCGTTGGCGCTACGCGATGCGATTGTTAGCGAGACGGCCGGGCTTGCGCCGGAGTTATGCTTCAAGTGGCCGAACGACCTTTTGCTGGCTGACGAGAAGTGCGCCGGAATTTTGATCGAGGGCGACGTCGAGCCGGGCAAAAGCGTGAGCGTCGTCATCGGCATCGGCGTCAATTGCGCGAGCCATCCGCCGGCGGCGGCCTATCCGGCGACCGATCTTGGCGCCCACGGCGCTGCTATCACTCCTGCACGGCTTTTCCAGCGTCTCTCCGCCACCATGTGCGGACGCATCGCCCAGTGGGATAGCGGCCGAAATTTTTCGGTCATTCTTGCCGACTGGCTTGCCGCCGCGCGTGGCGTCGGCGACGAGATCACGGTGCGCAACGGCTCAGGCGAAAAGCATGGCCGCTTCGTCGGTCTCGATCGATCCGGCCGGCTTATTTTGGAACTTCGCGGCGGCGGCACCGAAAAAATCTCGGCAGGCGACGTTTTCCCTTTCGATTTCCGCGGCGGTCGGCGCGTTCCGACCCGGGCTGAGTGATGGCGCACAACGAACTTGTCTTCGCGGCGCTGGGTGGCTTCGGCGAGATCGGGATGAACCTCGCGATTTACGGCTTTGGCGACGAGAGGCGCCGGCAATGGCTCATCGTCGATTGCGGTGTGTCGTTTGCGTCCGAGGAGCATTTGCCCGGCGTCGATCTCATCCTGCCGGACATAGGCTATCTGATCGAGCAGCGCAAAAACATCGTTGGCCTCGTGCTGACCCACGGTCACGAGGACCATATGGGCGCGCTGATCGATCTGTGGCCGCGCCTGAAGGTGCCGCTCTATGCCACGCCGTTCACGGCGGCTCTGTTCGAGGCCAAACGCGCGTCGGAGCCCGGCGCGACGCCAATTCCAGTCAAAGTCGTGCCGATGGGCGGGCATCTGACGCTCGGTGCGTTCGCGATAGATTTCATCAATGTCGCCCACTCGATTCCGGAATCGAATGCGTTGGCGATCCGCACCCCGGCCGGGACCGTGCTGCATACCGGCGATTGGAAGATCGATCCCAACCCGCTCATCGGCGCGCCGACCGACGCGGCGAGGTTGACCGCGCTCGGCGACGAGGGCGTGCTGGCGCTCATTGGCGATTCCACCAATGCGGTCCGCGACGGGCGCTCGCCGTCCGAAACGGACGTCGCCAAGACCCTGGCCGAGCTTATCCGCACCGCGCCGCGCCGTGTCGCGGTGACGACGTTTGCTTCCCATGTCGGGCGGCTCCGCGCGGTCGCCGACGCGGCGCGCGCCGCCGGGCGCGAGGTCGTACTGGTCGGCCGGGCGATGGAGCGGGTTGCACAGGTCGCGCGCGAAACTGGCTATCTCGACGGCGTGCAGGACTTTCGCAGCGCCGACAATTACGGCTACCTGCCGCCTGACAAGGTGGTGGCGCTGTGCACGGGTAGTCAGGGCGAGCCGCGCGCCGCGCTGTCGCGCATCGCCCGGGACGAGCATCCGGAGGTCACCCTCGCCAAGGGCGACCGCGTGATCTTTTCCTCGCGCGCGATCCCCGGCAACGAGAAGGCCGTAGGCGAAGTCATCAATGGTTTGGTCATGCAAGGCATTGAGGTGATTACTGATCGCACCCACCTCGTTCACGTCTCCGGTCACCCTCGGCGCGACGAGCTGCGCGACATGATCGGCTGGGTACGGCCGCAAATCCTCATCCCCGCGCATGGCGAAGCGCTGCACTTGGCCGAGCACGCCGCGCTCGCCCGCCGCGCCGGCGTGCCGAAAGTGCTGGTCTGCCGCAACGGCGACTTGGTCCGCCTCGCCCCAGACGGGCCGGAAATCGTCGACGAGGTCCCGTCGGGCCGCTTGTACAAAGACGGTTCGCTCCTGATTGGCGCCGAAAGCCGCACGGTGTCCGCCCGCCGGCGCCTGAGTTTTTCCGGCATCGTGACAGTGGCTTTGGCTTTAAGCGACAAAGGCGCGTTGCTGGCCGATCCCGAAGTCGAATTGATCGGATTGCCGGAAACCGACGCCACCGGCGCCTCGATGACCGAGATCGCGCGCGACGCGGTGGAGGACGCTTTCGAATCCATGCCCAAAGCGCGCCGGCGCGATCCCGATGCGGTGGCCGAAGCGGTGCGGCGCGCGGTGCGCGGCCGGATTGCCGAGCGCTGGAACAAAAAGCCGATCTGCCACGTGCATGTGCTGACGGTGACATGACAGCGACATGCAACCTGTGGTATGAAAGCTTTACATCGTCGCCGATTGCAGAGGAGAGGCGAATGTGGGCGTCAAACCGCTACTGACTCGTGCCGTGCCAGCGACGTTAGCCGTTTTTCTCTGCGCAACTGCCACGCAGGCGAGATTTCTCCAGCCTGACCCATTTGGTTACGCGAGCGATCCGAACTTGTACGGGTATGTCGGAAATGATCCGCTCAACAACGTTGATCCAAACGGGCTCTGGGGCGTCGGTCTCATTGGGTCCGGTTCGGCTGAAGCTGGACTGCTCGCCGGCGCAGGTGTTTCCGGCTCCGTCGGTGGTGGTGTCTTCTGGGGTGGACCACAGGGGGTGAACGTCGGTGGGTTCGCGGGTGCGGGTGCGTTCGTTGGCGGTCTGGGTTTTGGCGTGAGCTATCCCACCCCCCTTCCAGGCGGAACGACAGCGGCGGCCGGAGCCTATGCTGGCGTTGGCGCGGGCGGGTTCTTTACAAATGCCACAAGCGCCGCAGAGCTACAGGGTCCGTTCAATACTTATTCGATTAATACGCCGATAGGCTCGGTACAACTTGGTGTAAGCGGAAGCACTTGGATTCTTTCTGCGACTTGCGGCGTTCCGCCCTGCGGAATAGGAACTCCCACCTACACGACATCCACCTACCCCACTAATACGGTGGCCACTCCTTCTGTCACGATCCCGAGCTTCACATCCTCAGCCGCGGCGATGGAACCTTCACCGCCTGAGAATAGCTTCACACCGAGCGCGTTGTCTGGGGGACTGGAATCGGTCGGCTCAAGCTCGCTTTCAAGCGGCTCAACTTCACCTTCAAAATGACCTCGACGGGCAGCATCTTTCTGTGGCTTGCGCTCGCAGTTGTCGTTTTGGGGGCGGGCCAGTTTCTGGGACCGCACCTCTGGAAATATAGGCTCACGAACGAATCTATCGAGTTCGTGATGTTCGGAAAATTCTCTGTTTGGAGTTCTTCTTTCAAAAACATAGCGGATATTAGACAAGTTTCCTTCGTTCGATTGTTCAGCGTCTTTGCGCTTAGCTTAGTGAATAGGCCTTTTTTTGCGCGATGCGTTCTGGTGCGGTTGCGCAGGGGTGTCTTTAAATCTGTGGTGATCACGCCGGATCAGCCTGAAGACCTCATCAGAATCGTCAAACAGAAAATAGCAAATTTAGTCGGCCTCGCGTGATTTTGGGTGGAGGGCAAGGCGAAGCGAACGCCGCGAACATCCTGAAAGACATTGAAGCGCCCGGCGTGGTAGTTGACACACTACTTTGCCTGATTGCGCGACCAGACAAACAGCCGATTTAGCTTGGCTTGTTGCTGTCGGAGCAAATCTTGATGAGACGAGTGACCTCAGGTGCCTCGATCCTGATAGCAGCGGCGATGCTGGTCGCTTACTCGGCCGCATTATTGGCGGACGAAACGCGTCCGTCCGCGGTGACAACCATCCGTGCTGTTTTGTCGTCGCCAGAGAGCGACATGGACTTTGCCAAAGCGAAACTGACTTTCGACAAAATTGTCGATCCCAACATCGACATCGCCACGACGCTGATGCAGATCGATCAAATGGTACGTGTGATAACGTCAACGGCCGGACCTAATCCGTCCAATCGTGCCAAGCTGACCGCTGTGCGAAATTACTTATACGCGAGTGGCGACTGGAATGAACATAAGCCTTTTCAGTACGACATGACCGATCCGCTGGGGAAGAAACTCGCTAACAAACTGCTTCCGAACTACATCGAAGCTAGGCGCGGCAACTGCGTCACAATGCCGATCCTGTTTCTGATCTTGGCGAGTCGCGTGGGACTTCCAGTAGCTCTCTCTACGGCACCGCTCCATTTCTTTATCAAATATGCGGATGACGTGACGGGGCAGACGATCAACCTCGAAACCACGAGCGGCGCATATCCGGCAAGGGACGAATGGATTCGAAAGCAGGCACCGATGACCGATCAGGCCATCGCTAATGGCGTTTATTTGCGGGCGCTTACAAAGCGGGAAACGCTCGCAGCCATGGCCACAATAGTTCTGGAGAGTGACATTGAACGGCGTCGCGGCTATGAGGCCGTCGATGTGGCTAATGTCATTCTTCAATACTATCAAAATTTTGCTTACGCCATGGTAGAGCAAGGAACAGGATACGCGCTTCAGATACAGGCTGAATTTGCCGACAAATACCCGAGACCAATTGATATACCGCCGGCCCTCCTACCGCGGTTTCAAATGTTGCAACAGCAAAATCTATCCGCCTTCGCGCGGGCTGAAGCTCTAGGTTGGCGTGAGGACGAATAGAACACGGCGGTTGACCGGCCTACTCACTTGTCGGCAAAGTCGGAATTCCACTGGCCTTCGGCGCTCATCCTCCGCCCCCCCCGAGGGTGTATTCCTGCCGGTACGCAGGAGAATTAGCGATATGATCGGCAGGCTCAATCACGTGGCGATCGCCGTTCGCGACCTCCGCAAAGCGTCGGCCGTTTACCGTGACGTTCTGGGCGCAAATGTCTCAGCGGCCGTGCCGCAGCCCGACCATGGTGTGACCACAGTATTCATCACATTGCCGAACGCCAAGATCGAGCTGCTCGAGCCGCTCGGTGATGGTTCTCCCATAGCCAAGTTCCTCGAGCGCAATCCGGACGGCGGCGTGCATCATATCTGCTACGAAGTCGACGATATCCGCGCCGCCCGCGATGCGCTCAAAGCGGCCGGCGCGCGCATCCTTGGCGACGGCGAGCCGAAGGCCGGAGCCCACGGCAAGCCGGTGCTGTTTCTGCACCCGAAGGATTTTTCCGGCACCTTGGTCGAGCTCGAGCAGGCCTGACATGACCGTCACCACGGCGCTGGCGGCGTTTTTCCTGATCTGGTGGGTCACTCTTTTCGCCGTGCTGCCGTGGGGCGTTCGCAGCCAGCACGAAGGCGGCGAGATGGCCCCCGGCACGGATCCCGGGGCGCCGACGAATTTCCGGCTCGGCCGCAAATTGCTGTGGACGACCGCTGTGGCGCTTGTGATCTATGCCGGATGCTACGCAGTCTATAGCGCGCATCTGGTGACGCTGACCGGCCTGATGGGCCGGTTTGATTACATAAAAAAGTGATGTATTTCAGTATTTTAAGTTAAAGTGATGTATTTCAGTATTTTAAGTTAATGTCCGGACCTGAATTATACGTGCTGCTTTGCAGCTCCGGGACAAGAAAAAGCAGGGCTAAAGCCCTGCCGAAAAATCCTTATCTAACCCATAACCCACGCTTGGTTGTTCTGGTACCTATTACGCGCGTGGCTGGCGATGCTTTACGCTCGCGGGTCATCCTCCCGAGACTTGGACCGCTACCCTGAGCGCCACGTTGCGGCCGCGGCGGCGGGTTCGCGCAGCATTGGTAGTCGATCTCGAACCTGCTGTCATCATGTTACCAGCGCCGGAAGCAAAAATTTTCCGGGGTCCGTCGCTAGAGGGTGCGATCTGCCGGCCTCTTGTCTTTTCGACGCCATTGCGGCTTCACTGCGCCGGCGATCAATCCCGATCTCGATGAGAATTCATGCGCCTTTCCCGCTACTTCCTGCCAAACCTGCGTGAGACGCCGAAGGAGGCGGAGATCGTATCGCACCGGCTCATGCTGCGCGCCGGGATGATCCGGCAGGAGGCGGCGGGGATTTATGCCTTTTTGCCCTTGGGCTTTCGCGTGCTGCAGCGGATCTGCGCCATCGTGCGCGAGGAACAGAACCGTGCCGGGGCGATCGAATTCCTCATGCCGACCATCCAATCCGCCGATCTGTGGCGCGAGAGCGGCCGCTACGAGGCCTACGGCAAGGAGATGCTGCGCATCAAGGACCGGCACGACCGCGACATGCTCTACGGCCCGACCAATGAGGAAATGATTACGGCGATCTTCCGCAGCTACGTGCGCTCATACAAGGATCTGCCGCTCAACCTCTACCACATCCAGTGGAAATTCCGCGACGAAGTGCGGCCGCGCTTCGGGCTGATGCGCGGGCGCGAGTTCCTGATGAAGGACGCTTATTCGTTCGATCTCGATTTCGAAGGCGCCAAGCACGCCTATAACCGCATGTTCGTCGCCTATTTGCGCACTTTCGCCCGCATCGGGCTGCGCTCGATTCCGATGGTGGCGGAAAGCGGGCCGATCGGCGGCAATCTTTCCCACGAATTCATCATCCTGGCCGAGACCGGCGAAAGCGAAGTGTTTTGCCACAGCGACTATCTGGACTTCGAAGTTCCCGGACCGGATGTGGATTTCACCCATGTCGGCCGCTTGCAGGCGATTGTGGACAAGTGGACGTCGCTCTACGCGGCGACCTCGGAGAAACATGACGCCGCGGCCTTCGGCGCGCTTGCGGCCGACAAACGCGTCTCGGCGCGCGGCATCGAAGTCGGCCACATTTTCTATTTCGGCACCAAGTATTCCCAGCCGATGAAGGCCGTGGTCAGCGGACCCGATGGCGTCGACCGGCCGGTGCATATGGGGTCCTACGGCATCGGGCCGAGCCGGCTCGTTGCCGCCATCATCGAGGCTTCCCATGATGAGGCCGGAATCATATGGCCGGAACCGGTCGCGCCGTTCAAGGTCATGATCCTCAACCTGAAACAGGGTGGCGCCGACACCGACAAAGCCAGCGAGGAACTCTATGCCGCGCTCAACGTCAAAGGCGTCGAAACCCTCTATCACGACCTTGACGAGCGGCCCGGCTCAAAATTCGCCACCGCCGATCTCATCGGGATTCCCTGGCAGATCCTGGTCGGGCCGCGCAGCCTGGCCGAAGGCAAAGTCGAGGTGAAGCGGCGCGCCGACGGACAGCGGGAACTGATGACTGTGGCGGATGCCATAATGCGCTTGAGTGCATGAATCTGTGCGCGGCGACCGTTTGACGCGAAAGGGCGCGGCTTGAAACCGCCAGAATCGTGTGAAACTCGGGATGTTCACGGGGACCTGACATCGATGGCCGATCCGACCGGCACTCATCCCTTTTCGGCCTACGAGTGGATGCTATCGCTGCGCTATCTGCGCGCCCGGCGCAAAGAGGGATTCATCTCCGTCATCGCCGGTTTCTCCTTCCTCGGCATCATGCTCGGCGTCGCCACGCTGATCATCGTCATGGCGGTGATGAACGGCTTCCGCCAGGAACTCCTATCGAAAATCTTGGGTCTCAACGGCCATCTCTTGATTCAGCCGCTGGAATCGCCGCTCACCGATTACGCAGCCGTCGCCGACCGCGTTGCCAAGGTCGCCGGCATCTATCTCGCAGCGCCCCTGGTCGAGGGCCAGGCGCTCGCGTCTTCGCCGTTCAATGCGTCAGGCGTCGTCGTCCGCGGCATGCGCGGCGCCGATCTGATGAAGCTCACTCAAGTTTCCAAGAACATCAAACAAGGCACGCTCGACGGCTTCGACGGCGGTCAGGGCATCGCCATCGGCAGCCGGCTCGCCGAGCAGCTATCGGTGCGGGCCGGCGACAATCTGACGCTCGTGGCGCCGCGCGGCGCGGTGACGCCGATGGGCACGACGCCGCGCATTAAGGCTTACAAGATCGCGGCCGTGTTCGAGATCGGCATGTCCGAATACGATTCCGCCTTCGTATTCATGCCGCTGACCGAGGCGCAGGCTTATTTCAATCGCTCAGGCGATGTCACCGCGATCGAGGTCTATACCGACGATCCGGATCGTATCGATAGCTTCCGCAAAGCCGTGACCGATGCGGCCGGGCGGCCGATCTACATGGTCGACTGGCGCCAGCGCAACGCCACGTTCTTCAATGCGCTTCAGGTCGAGCGCAACGTGATGTTTTTGATCCTGACCTTGATCGTGCTGGTGGCGGCGCTCAATATCGTCTCCGGATTGATCATGCTGGTGAAAGACAAAGGCAGCGATATCGCCATCCTGCGCACCATGGGCGCCACGCAAGGCGCGATCATGCGGGTCTTTCTCATTACCGGCGCCTCGATCGGGGTGGTTGGCACCGCAGTAGGCTTTGTCATCGGCACCATCGTCTGCGCCTATATCGAGGACATCCGGCGCTTTTTGTCGTGGCTGACCAATACCGAGCTGTTCTCGCCGGAGCTCTATTTCCTGTCGCAACTGCCGGCCGATATGAACGTCAAGGAAACCACGGCGGTCGTCGTGATGGCGCTCGGCCTGTCGCTCTTGGCGACGCTCTATCCCTCATGGCGCGCTGCCCGGCTCGATCCGGTCGAAGCGCTGCGCTATGAATGATCGGGCGCAATGGACGACACCACCACGATAGCCGAGGTCACGACGCCGAGCGCCAACGACGCGCAGCCGCTCGTCTTCCTGCACGGCGTCTGCCGGCAATTCCGTCAGGGCGATTCGACGCTCGATATCCTGCGCGGCGCCGAGCTTGCCGTATGGGCCGGCCAATCGGTGGCGCTGGTCGGGCCGTCCGGGGCCGGCAAATCGACGCTGTTGCACATCGCCGGACTGCTCGAACATCCTGACGCCGGCGAAGTCTATATCGACGCCACCGCAACCGCCCATCTGTCGGATATTGCGCGCACGCGGATCCGGCGCACCGAAATCGGCTTCGTCTATCAGTTCCACCATTTGCTGCCGGAATTTTCCGCGCTCGAGAATGTCGTTCTGCCGCAAATGATCCGCGGGCTGTCGCGCCGGGAGGCGAGCGCGCGTGGCGCCGAGCTATTGAGCTATCTGGGTCTCAAGGACCGGCTCACGCACCGGCCTGCGGAACTCTCCGGCGGCGAGCAGCAGCGCGTCGCCATTGCGCGCGCAGTCGCCAATGCGCCGCGCATCCTGTTAGCCGACGAGCCGACCGGCAATCTCGACGTCCATACCGCCGACCACGTTTTCGCCACCCTCAATCAGTTGGTGCGCGCCTCCGGCCTAGCCGCCATCATCGCCACCCACAACATGGATATTGCCGCGCAAATGGATCGCCGGGTGACCATTCGCGACGGTTTGATCGTCGAATTGACCTGACTTTAAGCGTCACGGATAGGCACGATGCCGATGCGGCCCGGATGGCGGGCGGTAGGTATTATTTTGGATGCAAAAACCGCCAATACCGCTCACGTCGGCCATGCACTGCTGATAGGTCGAGAAACCGCAATTCATGGCGCCGCTCATGCCGCTGCCCTCGTATTGGGCGCACCACGGATAGTTTTGCGCTTCGGCCGGCGTGTCGAGCGCGCAGGCGGTGGCGATTGCAAAGACGAAAAGAAATGCTTTCATCGTCGTTCCCGATAGTAAGTGGTTCCAGTGCTAACGCGGCGCTCCCGTTGTGAGTTCAAGACCCCGCGCGGGGCGCCGGCGCGATCAGGAATGGGGATGGCGCCTGCGCGCCCTTCGTTGTGCCGGTCCCGCGGCGACTGGAGGCCTGTATGTGTTGTTTTGCTCGCAGAAGCCGCCGATGCCGCGGACGTCGTCCAAACATTGCTGGAAACTTGTAAAGCCGCAATTCATGCCGTCATCGCCTTTGTCATATTGCGCGCACCAAGGATAGTTCTGGGCTTGCGCCCCGCTGGCGTCGAGCGAAACTGCGGCGATTGTAATTCCAAGAACCGACAAATATCGCATGGTGGACTCCGCGTGGTTGATCGGCAACTCCAATCAGGACGATTTGTGAGCGCGGCTCTTGCGTGCCTTGTGCGCGGCCGGCACCGCATTGTCGGGCGACACGTACAGATTGTTGTGGTCGCAGTAACCTCCGCTGCCGGCGATTTCGTCCTTGCACTGCGCCAAAGTCGAGAAGCCGCAATTGGTGCCGGCGCCGTCGGCGAAATTCGAGCACCACGGATAATTCTGCGCACCGGCCTGAGGGGCAATCGACGAGATTCCGGCAATCGTTATCGACAGCAGCAGCCGGCGCGTCAGCCGACGACGACGATGAAGACGTCTTCGATCAGGAATGTTTGCCAGCATGATGCGTCCGGGCCGGCCGGCGTGCAGACATTGCGGAGGCGGGCGGCTGATAAAGATTGTTGACGATGCAAAAACCACCAACGCCGCTCACGTCTTCCCGGCATTGTTCGTAAGTGGTGAAGCCGCAATTGAGGCTGCCGGCCAGGTCGCCGCTATATTGCGCGCACCACGGATAATTCTGCGCCTCGGCGCGGTTGCCGAGGGCAACCATGCCGACGAGAATTGTCGGCACAATGAGCCACAGCCGCATCGTGGTCTCCTGAGCTTTGCCGGCACTCAGTGTCGATAACACCGCGGGAGCCGCATTCATTCACGACAACCTCCGGGCCGCGGTCACGATTTTTTGTGCGCGGAGTGCGTGCGCGCCGGAGAAGGCCGGACGGAACTCTGACCGGGAGGTTGATAGAGAGTGTTGGCAATGCAAAACCCGCCCATTCCTCTGACCGTCATCATGCATTGGTCGAAACTGACGAAACCGCAATTCATGGCTCCGCCACCTCGGCCGCTGTACTGCGCGCACCATGGATAGTTTTGCGCTGTTGCGGCGGTTACGCTTGCGGCGACAGTGACGAGTATTCCGAGCGCTTGCAGCGGAAGGAATGGACGCGTCATGACCGCCTCCCTGGCTTGGCAACGCTGTTATCACTCATAAACGCCGAACCCAGGCCGTTATTGCATGTCCGCAAAGATAATTCCCCGCGCCCGGCAAACAACGAGGCCGCCCCAAGGCGGCCCCGCTCGATCCTCGTGTTCGCTCGATCCTCATGTTTATGGATAGTGGCGGCTTATCAGCAACGTGCGCACCAGCATCGATAAGGGCCGCAGCGCCGCACCGTTCCCGGTGGGCACCATGGACCCCAACCGCGGCACGCCGCCTGTTTGATCGGTGTCGCGTTCTGGATCTGAGCGTGCAGACCGGCCGCGCCCGGAGCCTGGGTTTGCGCATTGACCGCGATGGCCATCGTTCCCAGCATGAGCGCCGCTGCCGTCAACGTCATTGTCAGTTTTCGCATAAGACCCTCCTCCACGTTTTGTAGTCATTGCCGAATAGAGTAGGACTGCTACAGCGCAGCGACAACGCAACCCGGCTTGGGCCAGTTCCAAACGGTCGCCCAGCCCGGCGGTGTGTCAACGATACTGTACACTTTGCTGCCGCGGCTGGATTGAAGCCGCGGTGCTTGGGTAGGCCCCCTGGGGCAAGGGAGTTAAGCGCCTTGCCAGCCGGGCCGAAGGCGCATATTCGGCCTCATGGGCAAAGCTCCGCGAGTCCGGGTCGTCTTCAAGCTTAAGCGCGTCGCGCCGGACGATTGGCAAATCGAGGCTCACTGTCCCGGTAGCGAGATTCGCTACATCAAAGGGCTCAAAAGCAAAGCCGAGGTCGACGAATGGCTGCAGGGAAGCCGGCGCCTGGACTGGCTGCGCTCTCAGGGCTACGCGAAATGAACGAGCATCCCGGCATTTGCGGCGAGGTGCGGCACAAAGCCGATTCGCGAGGTTGAGCAATAGACAACAGCGGCGGGCTGCTACAGGACACCATGTTCACAATGGAACTTTCGACCGCATGGAAGCGTTTACGAATGGTGAGGCGGGGCCCTGCATCAAAAAGGAATTGGCGGTGTGGCTGCACTCACGCAGCAAAGCGAATTGTCGTCAACCGCTGACGCGAGCCTATGCGTAAGGTTTCGGAATACAAAGCCCATGCGGAGGAATGCCGAAAAATGGCGGGGAATATGAAAAATCCGGAGCACAAGAAGCAGCTGCAGGATATGGCCGAAGCCTGGGAAATGCTTGCCAGAGAACGCGAAAAACAACTGGATCGGCGGATCGAAGTGACCGCCCGTCAGCCGAACCGCCGCATTGCAGACTGACCCACTCCCTCCACTTGGGTAGTGGGGCCGATCATCGATTAAATTCCTAGACCATATTGCCCCGCTCACTAGCAGTCCGGGGAGGACTCCTGCCGCATTGGGCGTATGCCGACACAGGAAGGGGCCGCCAGCTGAGGCGACCATGAATCCGGAAACCCATCAGAGTCTCAAGCAATCCGCGATCATCCTCGGCTTAGTATTTGCCGGGCTTATCATCATGTGGGTTTTGGTGGCGGGACTTGGGCTGTAAAGAAGCTCAAAGTGAACGAGGTCGCCAACTGAGGCGGCCTCGGCAGTTCATCAACTTGGATTTTTAGGTGTTTGTGGCCGTTAGTAGCCGCGATACGGCTTACAAACACCGTCCTGCACCGTGTAATTCGGCGGGCAGTTAGAGCCATACCCGTACCCCGGGGCTTGGTCGTAATAGCGGGGCGCGTCCCTATAATGCCGGCGGTACCCAGGGCCACCGACGCCGATATGGACGCCGGGCACGTTGAGATAGATTCCCTGCGCCTCGACTGGCGCGGTAGTTCCGATCGCCATTGCGCCAACAAAGCCAAGCGCAAGGACGGCTTTTGTCATGGTACGCATAATGTTGTCCTCTGTTGCATCTTCGTCGGATGCTTCTGACTGGCAACGCCGGGCAGCGGTATTAGTTGCTTGAAAACAAATGATTATTTTCATTAAGACACTGCGTTCCGAAAATTAAAGCACGCAAAATTAAGCGCCGTACAAAAAGGCACCCTCGAATTCAAAAGGGACCAGAGGGCATGGAAAGCATGGAAAGGGGCCAGTATCTCCACTTGGGTAGTGGGCTCCTTTGAATAAGGCAGGCCGGGAATAGGGCTTGCGGGCTAGGCCGGATGGCTCATATTCGCTCTCATGGCCGACAAGCATCGCAAGCGTCCCCGTGACTTTTCCCAAGCCGCAAAGCTGGTGATCGACGTTGCCACGGGGCAGGTCGAAGATCGGCCTCCTACGCCCGAGGAACAGGGCAAGGACCCGGCAGCGGCGGCTATGGGTCGCAAGGGCGGCGCAGCACGCGCGGCGGCCCTTACTAAGAAGCGGCGGTCTGAGATTGCCCGTCAGGCGGCGGCGAAGCGCTGGAAGGATTAGGAGCGATTAGTTCCAATTCCTGTTGTCCACCGAAGCGTTCGACGATCTTTTTTTCATAGGTGAGTTTATCCGGCGAAGATTCAGCCATTTCCAGAACTCGCCCTAACTGCATCCTGAGAGCGCGAGCGCCGATGTCGTTTAGGAACTGAAAAAGCTTCTTCTGCCGGTCGCCGCCCCGAGCCTTTAACGCCCTAAGCAGGGTCAGGAGTTTTCCGCTACTTTTCGCCAGCGGAAAATAGATGTGGTTCACCGTCAAATACTTGAACGTCCATGGCTTGCCACGTTCCGGCACCGCAAGATCGTAAAGCCGGTGCCATTGCATGTAGAGTTCGCTAGGGAACTCTGGCTCATACTTTTTCGCTTCCTCTAAGACGTACAGCTTGAATGCGGCGATGACTTCTTCGGTCGTCGGGTTATAGCCCGCGAGCGCATAAACGAGGTCCCTGATGCCCAAGCGGGCCGAGGCGCCGACGATCAGGTGGGCTTGTTTGACGACGGCGGCATAGCGAACACCAAGCTTTTCTTCGGAAGCAATGATCGCATTGCAAAGGTCGATCAGGAGCGCCGAGTCGAAGCCGTGAACCGTGACCGGGGGCATTCCGGCGCCCCCGACGCCCCATTGAAACTTAAGGGGATTTTCGATTTTTAGCCGGAGTTCGGCGCCGACGGCTTCGGACATCACATTGTTGGAAAGAAAGCGCGGAAGGGTGTTGCCGCGAGACGACAGCCCTAATGCGCGCGCCATGCCGGTTTGGCTGATAACGGCGGTCTTGGCGTCATCGTCCAACACATAGCACTCGACATCGATTCCGAGCTTTTCCTGAAAGTTGCCTTGATGGGTCGCTTTGGCGCCCCATCGCGCCACAGCGCCCTTTTTAGCGATTGCCCTGCGCTCTTCCTTGGAAAGAGCCTCACGCCGGGCAATTCCACCCTTGGCGCGGCCCGGAAATAGATCGTTCATGCAAGCACCTATAAATTATCTCGTGCTTGCAAATTGCCATAATTTAGGGCATTAAGCAAGCACAAAGTTTTCTTAAGTTGCTTGCTGATTATCCTTGACGCTAAGCATAAAGGGTACTATTATGTTGGGCATGAACAAGCTCGACCGTGAAACCCGCGCCCGTGTCCTCCACCTGCTTTGCGAAGGGCAATCGATCCGCGCTGCGACCCGGCTAACAGGGGTCAGCAAGAAAGCGGTCATGAAGCTTGTGGTCGATGCCGGTCACGCCTGCACCGAGTATCAGGATCGCGTGCTTCGGAACCTGACCGGCAAGCGTATCCAGGTCGATGAAATCTGGAATTTCGTCTACGCGAAAAACGACAACGTGAAAGATGCCAAGGCCGCGCCGAAAGACGCAGGCGATGTGTGGACGTGGACGGCAATTGACGCGGACACAAAGCTGCTCGTTAGCTGGCTTGTCGCGGATCGCACGACAAATTCCGCGATGATGTTTATGGATGACCTAAAGGAACGCCTCGCCAATCGCGTGCAGCTAACCAGCGATGGCCATCGCCCGTACCTCACCGCCGTTGATACCGTGTTCGGTAACGATGTCGATTACGCGATGCTGCAAAAGATTTACGGCGCAGAGCCGCGCGGCGAGAAGCGTTACAGCCCGGCCAAGTGCATCGGCGCAGTCAAGCGCGAAGTCACCGGCGATCCCGATGCAAAGCATATCAGCACGTCATTTGTTGAGCGCCAAAACCTTACGATGCGAATGCACATGCGCCGCTTCACTCGGCTAACAAACGCATTTTCAAAGAAAATAGAAAACCATGCGTGCGCGGTCGCGCTGCACTCGATGTATTATAATTTCGTCCGGCTGCACCAAACGCTCAAAGTTAGTCCGGCAATGGCCGCTGGCGTGACGGATCGCCTTTGGGAAATGGCCGATGTTGTCGATGTGCTCGATGCGTTTGAAGCGAAGCGAAAGCGCACGGCCAAGCCGATTTTTGAGGTTGAGCAATGGGCAATTGGCGGTGGCTACTATGTTCGCGCAACGCTTCCCGATGGCACGGTTGATCGAATTGAAGGTTTTGCCACGGAGAGCGACGCTGGCCGGTGGATTAGGAACGAGTCAGTTGCTTGGCTGCACAGCCGACGGGCGATCGCTTAGTTGCAGCTACCGTCGGGGCAACCGGCCTTGCCCGACACGGGTCGCTGCGGCGGACATCCAGCCTTCGCGCCAGCGCCGATAGCGATACCTGTAGAGTCGGCACAAGCGTCTGAGCCAATTGCTGTGCCGCCCTGATTGATAATCGTGTTGCCGTGCGAATCTGTAGGGCCAATGATTGTATTGCCACTGCCCATGCTTGTCGGGGGTGGCACGTTGATGATGGTGTTGTTACTACCCATGCTGGGAGCGGGCGGATTTTGTGCTTCGGCGATTTGATTAGAGCGCGAGGCAAACCACCCAATGAGTGCTACGACCACCATCGCGCCGCCGATGACGCGGACGACTTTTTTGCCGAGCGTTGCCATTATTGCGCCTGCCCCGGCAAGGGCGATGGCGAGCCAATCGATGGTGACCATTCCTCAATCATAGCGGGTAGCCCCGCCGCCACAATTGAAAGGAGCCCACTACCTCCACTTGACAAACGGACATACAGGGAACTATGTTCTTCCTTTGTTCTCATCGTGAGGTAGGGGGAGATCGTCCATGGTTCGCACTGTCGCAGAAGAAGCGCTCGCATTGGCTTCATTGAGCTTGTTCCTCGCTACCGTGGCGATCTGGGCGCAGGTGCTCGGGGTCCTCTAGGATAGGCCCAAGATCGGTTGAGCATATTGGGGACAGCGCAGCCGCGCGGTGCGCGGGCGATGGACACTCGCCGGTGCAGTCCGCCATGGTCGGACGGTGCGAGAATCGCTGCCGGGATTGGATGCCGGCGGCGAGCGCCTTTCGGTCACTGCAACGTTGCCGGCTAAGTCACAATGGCGGCTGAAATCCCTTTCGTGCATTTGCACGTTCATTCGTCCTATTCGCTGCTCGAAGGGGCGCTGACGGTCGCGCGCCTGGCGGAGCTTGCCAAAAAGGACCGTCAGCCGGCGCTAGCGCTCACCGACACCGACAACATGTTCGGTGCGCTCGAGTTTTCCGAGAAATTGGCCGGCGCCGGCATCCAGCCGATCGTCGGCTGCGCGCTCGGCCTCGACTTCGGCGATCAGGAAATCCGCAACGGCGCGATCGACCACGTTTGGCCGCGGATCGTGCTGCTTGCCGCGACCGAAGCGGGCTACCGCAGCCTGATGCGGCTGTCGTCGCGCGCTTATCTCGAGACGCCGCCACCGGAACGGCCGCACATCAAGCTCGGCTGGCTCGACGGTGAGACCGCGGGCGTGATCGCGCTGTCCGGCGGTCCGAATGGACCGCTCGACGTGGCGATCGTCGGCGGCCAGCAGGCGCTGGCGCTCACGCGCTGCGAAGAATTGCAGCGCCTGTTCGGCGACCGGCTCTATATCGAATTGCAGCGCCACGGTTCGCAAAGCCACGGTTCGCAAAGCCATGGTTCGCAAAGCCATGGTTCGCAAAGCCATGGTTCGCAAAGCCACGGTTCGCAAAGCAATGGCATGCCGGCCGAGCGGACGGCGGAAGCGGGCTTGATCGATCTCGCTTACGCGCGCGGCATTCCGCTGGTCGCGACCAACGAGCCGTTTTTTGCAACGAGGGAGGATTACGAAGCCCACGATGCGCTGCTTTGCATCGCCGAAGGCAGGCTGATCGCCGACGCCGATCGGCGCCAATTGACGGTCGAGCATCGCTTCAAAAGCCGCGCCGAAATGGCGGGGTTATTCGCCGATCTGCCGGAGGCGCTCGCCGCCACGGTCGAAATTGCCCAGCGCTGCGCGTTCCGCCCGCGCACCCAGGCGCCGATACTGCCGCGCTTCGACGCCAGCGGCAGCGACGGCGGCACCGATGAGGCGCAGGCGCTGCGCTTGGCCGCGCGATCCGGACTGCAGGCGCGTCTGGCGCGATACGGCGTCGCGCAAGGCCATACGCCGGAGGAATATGACGAACGGCTCGACTTCGAGCTGGGCGTGATCGCGCGCATGAAATATGCCGGATACTTCCTCATCGTCGCCGATTTCATCCAGTGGGCGAAGGCTCAAGGCATCCCGGTCGGCCCGGGCCGCGGCTCCGGCGCCGGCTCGCTCGTCGCTTATGCGCTCACCATTACCGACCTCGACCCGATCCGCTTCGGCCTGTTGTTCGAGCGCTTCCTCAATCCCGAGCGCATTTCCATGCCGGACTTCGACGTCGACTTCTGCCAGGAGCGGCGCGACGAGGTCATCCGCTACGTCCAGGACAAATACGGCCGCGACCGCGTCGCCCAGATCATCACCTTCGGCACCCTGCAGGCGCGCGGCGTGCTACGCGACGTCGGCCGCGTGCTGCAAATGCCCTATGGCCAGGTCGACAAGCTGTGCAAGCTCGTGCCGCAGAACCCGGCGAACCCGGTCACGCTCAAGCGCGCGATCGAGGACGAGCCGCGACTGCAGGCCGAGCGCGACCGCGATCCGGTCACCCGGCGCGCCTTCGACATCGCGCAGAAACTCGAAGGCTTGCACCGCCATGCGTCGACGCATGCCGCCGGCATCGTCATCGGGGAGCGCGCCTTGACCGAACTGGTGCCGCTCTATCGCGATCCGAAATCCTTGATGCCGGTGACCCAATTCAACATGAAATGGGTCGAGCCGGCGGGACTGGTGAAGTTCGACTTCCTCGGTCTTAAGACGCTGACCGTGCTCGATCACGCGGTGAAGTTGGTGCGGCGCCGTGACATCGATATCGACCTTACAAATCTGCCGCTCGACGACGCCAAGACCTACGAGATGTTAGCGCGCGGCGAGACGGTCGGGGTGTTCCAGGTGGAAAGCCAGGGCATGCGCCGCGCGTTGGTCGATATGCGCCCCGACCGGTTTGAGGATCTGATCGTGCTGGTGGCGCTGTATCGTCCCGGACCGATGGCGAACATCCCGACTTATTGCGCACGCAAACTGGGCCACGAGAGCACTGACTATCTGCATCCCAAGCTGGAGCCGATCCTGCGGGCGACTTACGGCATTATTACCTATCAGGAGCAAGTCCAGCAGATCGCGCGCGAGCTTGCCGGCTACAGCCTCGGCAAGGCCGATATCCTGCGCCGTGCGATGGGGAAGAAAGATCGCAAGGAGATGGCGTCGCAGCGCGACAGCTTCATCTCCGGCGCAGTCGAGCGCGGCGTCGGGCGCGCCGACGCCGAAGCCATCTTCGATACCTGCGCCAAGTTCGCCGAATACGGATTTAACAAATCGCACTCGGCACCCTATGCGCTGCTCACCTATCAGACCGCCTATATGAAGGCCAACTACCCGGTCGAGTTCCTGGCGGCGTCGATGACGCTCGACATGGGCAATACCGACAAGCTCGCCGAATTCCGCGCCGAGGCCGTACGGCTCGGCATCAAGGTCGAGCCGCCGTCGGTCAACCGCTCCGGCATCGAGTTCGACGTCGACGGCAATACCATCCACTACGCCCTTGCCGCACTGCGCGGGGTCGGCCGCCAGGCGGTCGAAAGCATCATTGCCGCGCGCGGCGGCCGGCTGTTCGCCGACCTCGCCGATTTCGGCCACCGTATCAATCCGCGCGCCGTCAACAAGCGGGTGCTGGAAAGCCTGGTCGCCGCCGGCGCGTTCGACGCCATCGAGCCGAACCGCGCCCGTGCCAACGCCGCCGTCGACGCGCTCCTTGCCACCGCACAGCGCACCCAGGACGACGCGGCGCGCGGCCAATCGGAATTATTCGCAAGTGCGGCATCGCCGGCGCCGATCGTGGCCGGCGCGCCCGAACCGTGGCTGCCGGCGGAACGGCTGCGGCGCGAATTCGAAGCGGTCGGTTTTTTTCTCTCCGGCCATCCGCTCGACGACTATGCCGTGGCGCTCAAGCGGCTTCGCGTGCAGTCGTGGTCCGAATTCGCGCGCGCCGTCAAAGGCGGCGCCGGCGCCGGCCGCGTCGCCGGAACCGTGGTCGCGCGCACCGAGCGCCGCACCAAGAGCGGCTCCAAAATGGGGATCATTGGGCTGTCCGATCCAAGCGGCCATTACGAGGCGGTGCTGTTCGCTGAAGGCCTGGCGCAATACCGCGATCTATTGGAGCCGGGAACGGCAGTGCTGCTTTTCCTCACCGCCGAGGTGCAGGCCGACGAAGTGCGCGCCCGCATCCAGTCGGTCGAGCCGCTCGACGCGGCGGCGGCCAAAATGCAGCGTGGCCTGCGCGTGTTCCTGCGCGACGAAGCGCCGATCGCGGGCATCGCCAAGCGGCTGCAATCGATGCAGAACGGCGCCGCGCGCAACGGTGCCGACGGCGCCGCCGGGGAGGGCGAAGTCAGCATGGTCTTGATGCTGCGCAACGGCAGCGAGGTCGAAGTCAAATTGCCCGGGCGTTTCAAGGTCTCGCCGCAGATCGCCGGCGCCATCAAGGCGGTGACCGGCGTGGTGACCGTCGAGGCGCTGTAGGCCTTGTCATTGCGAGCGAAGCGAAGCAATCCAGTCTTTCCGAGCAAGCCGCTCTGGATTGCTTCGTCGCTAAGCTCCTCGCAATGACGTTTGCATCTAAGCGCGCCACGCGACACAGAACGGCCGCACCGCGCTTCAATTCGCTGCATTTCAACAATATATGAAAACCCCCGCGGCGCGGGCTCCCGTAATTCTCCGGCTTCCGGCAATCCAGCGAATGGCTCCGCTTCTGCAACTCAAAGACATCGCGCTCACCTTCGGCGGGACGCCGCTCCTGACCGACGCCGAACTGACGGTGGACGCTGGCGAGCGGGTCTGCCTGGTCGGACGTAATGGCTCCGGCAAATCGACGCTGTTGAAGATGGCGGCGGGCCTCGTCGAGCCCGACCGCGGCTCGGTTTTCCTGCAGCCGGGAGCGGTCGTGCGCTATTTGCCCCAGGAGCCTGATTTCTCCGGCTTTCCCTCGACACTCACTTACGTCGAGGCCGGATTGCGGCCGGGCGACGGCGATTACGCCGCGCGCGCGATGCTGGAACAGCTCGGCCTTACCGGAAGCGAGGAGCCCAGCCATCTTTCCGGCGGCGAGGCGCGGCGTGCGTCGCTGGCGCGGGTTCTGGCCCCTTCGCCGGATATTTTGCTCCTCGACGAGCCGACCAACCATCTCGATCTGACCACCATCGAATGGCTCGAACGGGCGCTGGACGCCAGCCGCGCCGCGCTTGTCCTGATCAGCCACGATCGCAGACTGCTATCGACGCTGTCGCGCAGCACGGTCTGGCTTGACCGCGGCTCGACGCGGCGTCTCGGTCGCGGATTCACGCATTTCGAGGAGTGGCGCGACGCGGTGCTGGCGGAAGAAGAGCGCGGGCAGCACAAGCTCGACCGCAAAATCGTCGCCGAAGAACACTGGCTGCGCTACGGCGTCACCGGCCGGCGCAAGCGCAATATGCGTCGGGTCGGAGAATTGCGGGCGCTGCGCGACGAGCGCCGCAACTACCGCGCCGCCGCCGGCAACGCCACAATGGTTGCCGGCACCGCAACGCCGTCGGGGGCGCTGGTGATTGACGCCGTGGGGCTTGGCAAATCCTACGGTGCCACGCCGATCGTTCGCGATTTCTCCATCCGCGTGCGGCGCGGCGACCGCATCGGCATTATCGGACCGAACGGCAGCGGCAAGACCACTTTGATCAATTTGCTGACCGGCATGGTGGCGCCGGATCAAGGCACGGTGCGGCTGGGTTCTGCCCTTGAGATTGCGTCGCTCGATCAGCACCGTGACAGCCTCGACCCCGGCGTGACAGCCAAGCAAGCGTTGACGGGCGGCGACGATCGCGGCGGCAATGGCGACACGGTGATGGTCAACGGCAAGCCAAAGCACGTCATCGGCTATCTGAAGGATTTTTTGTTCACCAGCGAACAGGCGCAGACTCCGCTCGGCAAGCTTTCGGGCGGCGAGCGCGGCCGGCTGATGCTGGCGAAAGTGCTCGCCAAGCCTTCGAACCTTCTGGTGCTCGACGAGCCGACCAACGATCTCGACATGGAAACACTGGACGTTCTTGAGGACATGCTGGCCGAGTACAAAGGAACCGTCCTCCTGATCAGCCATGACCGCGATTTCCTTGACCGCTTGGTAAGCGGCGTGATCGCGCCGGAACGCGACGGGCGGTGGCTCGAATATGCCGGCGGTTACAGCGATATGCTGGCGCAGCGCGGCGCCGATCTGGCGCGCCAGGAGCGAAAGCCGCAGGCGCGCAAAGCGCCCCGTGACGCGTTTTCTCCGATCGCGGCCCCGCGCACCGTGAAACGCCGGCTTGCCTTCAAGGACAAGCACGCCCTTGAAACGCTGCCGGAAACGATCGCGGGCCTGCAAAGCGAAGCGAGCGCCTTGCAGGCCAGACTCGAAGAGCCCGGGTTCTATGCGCGCGACCGTATTGGTTTCGAACAAGCGACGGCGGCGCTCGGCGAGCTGCAAGGCAAGATCGCGGCAGCGGAGAATCGATGGCTGGAGCTTGAAATCCTGCGCGAAGATATCGCCGGCGTCGGCGATCCGGCGTGATGACGGTTTCCTCTCGCCATTTGGCACGGCGCGCGATAAGAAGCGGCCGCACTCTCCCCCCAGCATTTTGGCGGCGTTTGGAATCCCGGCATGCTTCGGATTGAGAACCTCGTTTTCGACGCCTGGGGCCGCCGTTTTTTCGACGGCGCCAGCGTCGCGATTCCGGCCGGCGCCAAGGTCGGTCTGGTCGGCCGCAACGGCGTCGGCAAATCGACTTTGTTCAGGCTCATTTCGGGGCAATTGGCGGCGTTGGGCGGCGACATCGTCCTGCCCAAAGCCGCCCGGATCGGCTCGGTCGATCAGGAGCATCCGGCAACGCCGACGTTGCTGATCGACACGATTCTCGCGGCCGACACCGAGCGCGAAACGCTCAACGCCGAATTACAGACGGCGGCGCCCGAAGCGCTCGCCGAAATCTATCAGCGCTTGAACGCCATCGATGCCGATCGCGCACCGGCGAAGGCGGCCGAAATCTTGAGCGGGCTCGGTTTCTCCAACGCCGATCTCAATCGTCCGCTGGCGGAGTTTTCCGGCGGTTGGCGTATGCGCGTGGCGCTGGCGGCGGCCTTGTTCGCCGAACCCGATTTGCTGCTGCTCGACGAGCCCACCAACTATCTCGATCTCGAAGGCGCGCTGTGGCTGGAAGCGCGGCTGCAGAAATATCCGAACACCGCGCTGATCATCAGCCATGACCGCGAACTTTTGAATAATTCGGTCGATGCCATTTTGCACTTGAGCCAAGGCAAGCTCGATCTCTACACCGGCGGCTACAACGATTTTGAGACGCGGCGCGCGGAAAAAGCACGGCTGCAATCCGCAACCAGAGCTAAACAGGAAGCCGAGCGCGCCCATCTACAACGTTTCATCGACCGCTTCCGCGCCAAAGCCAGCAAGGCCGCGCAGGCGCAGTCGCGCATCAAGCGGCTCGCCAAGCTCGAGCCGATTGCGGAGGTGGTGGAGGAGCGTGTCGCGCCGTTCACTGTGCCGTCGCCCACCCGCCCGCTGGCGCCGCCATTGCTGCAACTCGAAAACGCGACGGTCGGTTACAATGGCGCGCCGGTGTTGCGGAAACTCAATCTGCGGCTCGATGTCGACGACCGTATCGGCTTGCTCGGGGTCAACGGCGCCGGCAAGTCGACCTTCGCCAAGATGGTGGCCGGCGCGCTGCCGCTGCAATCGGGAGCGATGAAACGGGAGAGCCGCATCAAGGTCGGCTGGTTCCACCAGCATCAGATCGAAGCGCTCGATCCGGACGATACGCCGTTGGACATTCTGCGCCGCGAGCGGCCGGACGACAGCGAATCGTCGCGGCGGTCGCGGCTCGCGCAATTCGGTCTGTCTTTCGACAAGCAGGACACCACGGTTGCTAACCTTTCCGGCGGCGAGCGCGCGCGGTTACTCCTGAACCTCGTTGCCATGGCGGCGCCGCATCTGCTCATTCTCGACGAGCCGACCAATCACCTCGACATCGACAGCCGGCGCGCGCTCCTTGACGCGCTCAACGACTATGAGGGCGCCGTCATTCTCATTACCCACGACCGCTCGCTCATTGAGCTGGTCGCCGACCGGCTGTGGCTGACCGCCGACGGTCAGATCAAGCCATTTGCCGGCGATATGGACGATTATGCGCGTTTCGTGCTGGACCGCGCGCGAGTGGCGGCGCGGGGGCCTTCGCAAGACGGCAACGGCCGCGCCGCGACGGCGGACTTGGCCGAGGCCCGGGACATCCTGACCGCCGAGCAGAAGGCCGCCCAAGAGGCACGCTATGCGGCCAAAAAAGCTGCAAAAAAACGGCGCCGGCGCGGCTATTGAGCCGCACCAGCTTGTTGCACCCGGCCGGGCCACCCTATATAAGCCCGGCAACCTCACACGCGGACCTTGGCCTATAGCCGTCCGGTGTCCGGCCAAATGGGAATTTCCCAAAGGCCGGGCTCTCGGTCCGCGGCGGATCAACCGGAGAACTTTTATGGCGCTGCCCGACTTCAGCATGCGCCAGCTTTTGGAAGCTGGCGTTCATTTCGGCCATCAGTCCCACCGTTGGAACCCGAAGATGGCCGAGTACATCTTCGGCACCCGCAACAATATTCACATCGTCGACCTGACGCTGTCGGTGCCGATGCTGCATCGCGCCTTGCAGGCGGTCAGCGATACCGTGGCGCAGGGCGGACGCATTCTGTTCGTCGGCACCAAGCGCCAGGCGCAGGACGCCATCGCCGAAGCCGCCAAGAGATCGGCTCAGTACTACGTCAATTCACGCTGGCTCGGCGGCACGATGACCAACTGGAAGACGGTGTCCAATTCGATCAAGCGGCTGCGCGCGCTCGACGAGATGCTCGCGTCCAACGAGGCGCAGGGCTACACCAAGAAAGAGCGGCTGACGCTGCAGCGCGAGCGCGACAAGCTCGATCGCGCACTCGGCGGCATCAAGGACATGGGCGGGCTTCCCGACCTCGTCTTTGTCATCGACACCAACAAGGAAGATATCGCGATCAAGGAAGCGCGCCGCCTCAATGTTCCGGTCGCCGCCATCGTCGACACCAATTGCGATCCGGACGGCATCACTTATGTGGTGCCCGGCAACGACGACGCCAGCCGCGCCATTACGCTTTACTGCGATCTCGTCGCCAAGGCCGCGATCGACGGCATTTCGCGCGCCCAGGGCTCCCACGGCATCGATGTCGGCGCCCAGGCCGAACCGATCGTGGAGGAATTGCCGGCGGAGACCAACAAGCTCGGCTTCGAGCAGTTGTCGGGACCGCGCGGCGTTGCCGACGATCTCAAGAAACTGCCGAGCGTATCGCCGGCCATCGAAAAGCAGCTCAACGACCTCGGCATCTTCCACTATCAGCAAATCGCCGAATTCTCCCCCACCGCCGCCCACAATGTCGGCGAGGAGGTCGGACTTCCCGGCCGTGTCGAGAGCTGGATTGCGAAGGCAAAGGAACTGACCGCCGAAGAAGTGTGACAGCAATGACAACCACTATCAGCGCAGCCATGGTGAAAGAGCTCCGCGACCAGACCGGGGCCGGCATGATGGATTGCAAGGCAGCACTCAACGAATCGGGCGGCAATCTGGATGCCGCGGTCGACTGGCTGCGCAAGAAGGGCCTGTCCAAGGCCGCCAAGAAGGCGGGGCGGGTCGCGGCCGAAGGTCTCGTCGGGGTCGCGCTCTCGCCGACCAAGGGAATTCTGGTCGAGGTGAATTCCGAGACCGACTTTGTCGCCCGCAACGATTTGTTCCAGGGTCTGGTCAAGATGATCGCGGACGCGGCGCTCGACACCGGCTCCGACGTCGAGAAAATTCTTGCGGCTCCCGTCGGCAGCATCGCCATCGCCGACGCCATCGCCGACACCATCGCCAAGGTCGGCGAGAACATGACGCTGCGCCGCGCCGCCGGGCTTGCGGTCGGCAAAGGCACGGTGGCGAGTTACGTGCACAGTTCCGTTGCCGACGGGCTCGGCCGGATCGGCGTGATCGTTGCGCTGGAATCGGCCGGCAAGCCCGACGAGCTCAAAGCCTTCGGCCGCTCGGTGGCGATGCATGTCGCCTCCGCCAATCCGCAGGCGATCGATCCGTCCGGCCTCGATGCGGCGACCGTGGAGCGCGAGAAGAACGTGCTTGCCGATAAGTTCAAGGCGCAGGGCAAGCCTGCGGCCATGATCGAAAAGATCGTCGAATCCGGGTTGAAGACTTTCTACAAGGAGGTCTGCCTGCTCGATCAGCCTTTCATTTTCGATGAGAAGGGCAAGCAGAGCGTGGCGCAGGCGCTCAAGGATGCCGAAGCGAAGATAGGCGCTCCGGTGAAGATCACCGGGTTCAAGCGCTTTGCGCTGGGCGAAGGCATTGAGCGCTCCGGAGGCGATTTCGGCGGCGAAGTCGCCGCTCTTGCCGGTGCGCATTAACGCGTAATCCACTGCGCCTGTTGGGTTTCGTTCGCAAATACGATAGCCCTATCACTCGGGAATCGGCGGCGAGGGCGGGACATCCCGATGACGAAACCGAACTACCGGCGGGTGATCGTCAAACTCTCCGGTGAAGCGCTGAGCGGCCCTGAAAAGTTCGGTATTCATCAGCCGACAATCGATCGTTTTGCCGCCGATTTGGTCGCCGCACATGACCTCGGCATCGATCTCGGCGTCGTGGTCGGCGGCGGCAACGTGCTGCGCGGCGCCAAAGTGTCCGAGGATGGCCTGTCGCGTCCGACGGCGGACGCCATGGGCATGCTGGCGACGGTCATGAATGCGTTGGTTCTGGTGGCGGCGATCGAGCGCGCCGGCACCAGCGCGCGGGCCATGTCGGCGCTCATCATGCCGCAAGTCTGCGAAACCTATGAGCGTCAGAGCGCGTTACGGCACCTGGAAGAAAACCGCATCATCGTTTTCGCCGGAGGCACCGGAAATCCGTATTTTACCACCGACACCACGGCGATCCTGCGCGCAGCCGAGATGGAATGCGATGCCGTTCTCAAGGCAACCGACGTCGACGGCGTTTATACTGCCGATCCCAAGCAGGATCCGAAAGCCACCCGGTTCCAGCATCTCGACCATCAGGAGGCGCTGGATCGGCGCTTGAAAATCATGGATGCGACGGCGTTCGCGCTTGCCCAGGAAAATCGTATGCCTATCATCGTGTTCTCGATCCGGGAGCATGGCGCGATCGAGAACGTTCTGCGCGGGAAAGGGCATTTCACCACCGTCGGTTAGCGTTCGCGTAACCGGCGCCCCGACAACTGCCAGAAACCTGACAACTGCCGGGAAAGTGTCATTGGAGCGTGTCATGACAATGACGACATTCGACATGAACGATCTCAAGCGCCGCATGCAAGGCGCGATCGCGTCGCTTAAACAAGAGCTGTCAGGCTTGCGTACCGGACGGGCCTCGACCGCCTTGCTCGACCACGTCCAGGTCGAGGCCTATGGCAATCACATGCCGCTCAATCAGCTCGCCTCGATCAGCGTTCCGGAACCGCGGCTGCTCAATGTCCAGGTTTGGGACCGCTCGATGGTTCACGCGGTGGAGAAGGCGATCTCGGCCGCCAATCTGGGATTGACCCCATCGACCGAAGGCCAGGTGCTGCGGCTTCGCATTCCCGAGCTCAACGAGGAGCGGCGGCGCGAAATCGTGAAACTGGCGCACAAATACGCGGAAAGCGCCCGCGTGGCGGTCCGTCACGTCCGACGCGACGGCTTGGACCTTCTCAAGAAACTCGAAAAGGATCACAAGATCAGCGAGGACGAGCATAACCGCCAAGCTGGCGAAGTGCAGAAAGTAACGGATTCGACCATAGCCGAAGTCGAGAAAATGCTTGCCGGTAAGGAAAAGGAGATCATGACGGTGTGAGCGACGCGGTCAGATCAGGAAGCAAGGCGACGCAGGCCACAATAACCCGGCCATTGAAAGCGACGCGCGACGGCTTCGACCTGCCGCGCCACGTTGCCATCATTATGGATGGCAATGGCCGCTGGGCGGCCGCCCGCGGACTGCCGCGCGTGGAGGGCCACCGCCGCGGGGTCGAGGCTTTACGCAAGACCGTGCGCGCGGCTAGCGATCTCGGCGTCGCCGTCTTGACCATTTTTTCCTTCAGTTCGGAGAACTGGTCGCGCCCGCAGTCGGAAATTCGCGATCTGTTGTCGCTGTTGCGCCGCTTCATCCGCAACGACCTTGCCGATCTGCATAAGAGCAATGTGCGCGTGCGCATCATCGGCGAACGTGCCGGCCTTTCGCGCGATATCCGCAGCCTGCTCGAAGAGGCCGAGGAACTTACACGCGGCAATGACGGGCTGACGCTCGTGGTGGCTTTCAATTACGGTGCGCGCCAGGAGATTGCGCGCGCCGCGTGCCGGCTCGCCGTCGAAGTGGCCGAGGGTCGATTGTCGGCCGAGGCCATCACGCCCGAACTGATCGCGCGGCATCTCGACGCGCCCGACATTCCCGATCCGGATGTCATCATCCGCACCAGCGGCGAGCAACGGCTGTCCAATTTCCTGCTTTGGCAGGCCGCCTATAGCGAACTCGTCTTTGTACCGCTCAATTGGCCCGATTTCGACCGCACGGCGCTCGAGGCTGCTATTGCCGAGTACCAGCGCCGCGAGCGCCGCTTTGGCGGCCTGATCGCTCAGACAGGATCGTAATCAAACTGATCCGGCACGACCCTGGCGCAGACGGGACTGTCGCCGCCAATGCCGGCGACGCGCACAATTTTACGCGGCGTCTCGCCTCGGCTTTGGTGCTGGCGCCGATTGCGATCGCGAGCGCTTATTTCGGCGGCTGGCTGTTTCTTGGCATGTGCGCGCTGGCGGCGGGCGCCATCCTTTGGGAATGGACCTCGCTCGTATTCCGCCGCGCCGATCCGCGAATCTTCGTCCCAGGGGCGGCGGCCTTGCTGGCGGCGATGGCGCTGATCGGGGACAGCCAGGCTGCTGCCGCAATCGGAATGATCGCAATCGGCGCGCTGCTGGCGGGAGGCTTGGTGACGGCCTGGCCGCGGCGCTATCCTGCCGCCAATCCTGCCGTCTGGGGTGCGGGCGGCGTCGTCTATGCCGGCATTGCGTTGCTCGCTCCTGCACTGCTGCGGAGCGACCCGCAATTGGGCTTTTCGGCGCTGCTTTTCCTGTTCGCAATCGTTTGGGCGACCGATATTTGTGCCTATTTGATCGGCCGCGCCGTGGGCGGACCGTTACTCTGGCCGGATGTAAGTCCGAAAAAGACATGGGCGGGCGCAATCGGGGGACTTATTGGGGGGGTTGCCGCGGGAACTCTGGTCGCCTATGCGAGCGTTGGAACCCGACCGGTGGTCGCGGGCATTCTCGCGCTGGTACTTTCGCTTGTGGCGCAGGGCGGTGACTTATTCGAATCCGCGGTCAAAAGGCGATTTGGCGCGAAGGACGCGGGCAGCCTTATCCCGGGCCACGGCGGCGTCATGGACCGGCTCGATGGTTTTTTGGCTGCTGCCTTGGTCGCTGTCTTGATCGGATCGGTCCATCACGGGATGGCGGCGCCGGCTCGAGGCTTGTTGATATGGTAGGTCCCTTATGGGTAGCGCGATGAAACAGAAGCGGCCGGCCATGGCGACGAAAATTGCGCTTGCGCAATCGGAACCGTCGCTGTTGCCGCGCTCGGTGACGCTCCTTGGCGCCACGGGCTCGATCGGCTCAAGCACGGCAGATTTATTGCGGCGAGATTCCGCCCGTTATCGGGTCGAAGCCGTAACCGCGCATCGCGAGGCGGCAGCACTGGCGCGCTTGGCGCGCGAGCTTAACGCCCGTTTTGCTGCGGTCGCCGACCCCGCGGCCTACGGCGAACTCAAGGCCGCGCTATCGGGCTCCGGCATCGAAGCGGCGGCTGGCGCGGCGGCCATGGTCGAGGCTGCGCAACGGCCGGCCGACTGGGTCATGGCGGCGATCACCGGCGCCGCGAGCCTCGCGCCGACGCTGGCCGCGGCCGAGCGCGGCGCAACGGTTGCGCTCGCCAACAAGGAGTGTCTGGTTTGCGCGGGCACGTTATTCATGCGTCGTGCAGCGGCCAAGGGTGCCACGGTATTGCCGGTCGATTCCGAGCACAATGCGATCTTCCAGGCGTTGAGCGCCGGTAGGCGAGAAGATCTCCGCCGCATCGTGCTGACCGCTTCAGGTGGGCCGTTTCGGACCTGGCCGCTCGAAGCGATCCGCAAAGTCACGGTGGAACAGGCTCTCAAACATCCGACCTGGTCGATGGGACCGAAGATCACCATCGACTCCGCGACGCTGATGAACAAAGGCCTTGAACTGATCGAGGCCCACCATCTGTTCGCGCTCGGATCGGACCAGCTCGACGTGGTTGTGCATCCGCAGTCCATCATTCACGGCCTGGTGGAATTTTGCGATGGATCGGTGATTGCACAGCTCGGCGCGCCGGACATGCGTATCCCCATCGCGCACTGCCTGGCCTGGCCAGTGCGCATGGGCACGCCTGCACCGCGGCTCGATCTTGCCCAGGTGGCGACGCTGACCTTCGAGGAGCCCGACGTGACGCGGTTCCCGGCGCTGGCGATCGCCCGCCGGGCTCTGGCGGCCGGCGGCGCCGCGCCCACGATTTTGAATGCGGCAAACGAGATCGCCGTTCGTGCATTCGTCGACCGGCGGCTCGGATTCTGCGAAATTGCGGCCTTGGTCGAGGCGACTTTGGAGCTGAGCGAGCGCCGCGGCGAGAGGGCAGAGCCCCAATCGGTCGAGGAGGCGCTCGCCATTGACCATAACGCAAGAAGGTTAGCCGCCGACCTGGTGCCCGAAATTGCCGCAATGGCATCCTAGCGTTAAGGATTGGGGACGGGACACAGCGGGGGCGTCAGGCGAACTCATGGGGTCGTATTTGCTGTCGCATTTACATGCGCTGGGAGGAGGGGTCGTCGGCTATCTCATCCCCTTTCTATTCGTTCTCAGCCTCGTCGTATTCTTCCACGAACTCGGCCATTTCCTGGTCGCAAGGCTGTGCGGGGTCCGGATTCTGGTATTTTCCATCGGTTTTGGACCCGAAATCGCCGGCTTTAACGATCGCCACGGTACGCGCTGGAAACTCGCCACCATTCCGCTCGGCGGCTACGTCAAATTCTTCGGCGACGACAACGCCGGAAGCGTCCCGGACGCCCCCCGCTTGGAGGCCATGAGCCCCGACGAACGGGCGCATAGTTTTTTCTTCCAACCGGTGTTCAAGCGCGCGGCCATAGTTGTAGCCGGGCCAATGGCAAATTTCGCTTTGGCTATAGCCATTTTCTCCATGATCTTCATGTTGTATGGCAAGCAAACTATGAGCGCACGAGTGGACTCGGTTCAGGCCGACAGTCCCGCTGCCGCTGCCGGTTTCCAACCGGGCGACCTTGTCGTTTCGATTGATGGACGGAAAATCGACAACTTTGAGGATATGCAGCGTATCGTCAGCGAGAGCGCCGGCGAGACCCTCAAAATCAACATCGACCGCAATGGCGCCTCGGTATTGCTCACTGCGACCCCGGCGCTGAAAGACGTCAAGGACAATTTTGGCAATGAGCATCGCATCGGCATTCTCGGCATCAGCCGCTCAATGGCGCCGGCGGACCTGAAGTTTCACCCGGTCGCGCCACCGCAAGCGGTCTGGATGGGCGTGCAGGAAACCTGGTTCGTAATCGACCGCACGCTCACCTACATCGGCGGGGTCGTTGTCGGGCGCGAAGCGGCCGACCAGCTCGGCGGACCCATCCGGATTGCGCAGATTTCAGGAGAGGTCGCGACGATCGGGTTTGTCGCTCTCATCCATCTTGCTGCCGTACTTTCCGTCTCCATCGGGCTCCTGAACCTGTTTCCGATTCCCCTGCTCGATGGCGGTCACCTTTTGTTCTATTCGATCGAGGCCATGCGGGGCCGGCCGTTGTCCGAGCGGGCCCAGGAGGTCGGTTTTCGCATCGGTCTGGCGATCGTCGTGATGTTGATGATATTTGCAACTTTCAATGACATCGTTCACCTGCGGACGTCCTAGCTGGCGTCGACAAAGCAATTTGGGGTGTGGCACTGACACTAGGGGGATGGTAGAAGTGATAGAAATATCAAAACAAATTCAATATTGAGCGAGCAGAACCTAGGGAGATTTTAAGTAACCCGCCACTGGGGGCGGCCACGAGGGTAAAAGGGCGCTTTGCGCATGGGCATGTGTGTGCGGGTAAAACGAGGGCTTGTCGTGGCCGGCTTGCTCCTCGGGCTGGTCGTTTGTGGTCTTTGGACCGGCTCCGCTGTCGCGGCGCCAGCCGACGCCGGCGTTACCGCGAGTTCCATCGTCGTCCAAGGCAACCGCCGTATCGATGCCGACACGGTGCGCTCCTATTTCAAAGCGGCTCCCGGCGAGCGCCTCGATGCGGCCAAGATCGATGCCGCACTCAAAGCGCTTTATTCCACCGGACTTTTCCAAGATGTGCGCATTTCCCAGTCAGGCGGCAAGCTGATCGTGACGGTGGTGGAAGCGCCGGTCATCAACAAGATCGCCTTCGAAGGCAATCATCGGATCAAGGACGAGCAGCTCACAGAGGAAATCCAGTCCAAGGAGCGTGGCTCGCTCTCGCGCGCCAAGGTGCAAGCGGATACCCAGCGCATCATCGAAATCTATCAGCGCAACGGGCGTTTCGACGTCAAGGTTGTGCCGGAAATCATCGATCGGCCAAACGATCGGGTCGATTTGATTTTTCAAGTTACCGAGGGTGAAAAGACCGGCATCAAGCACATTGTCTTCATCGGCAACCGGGCTTATGCGGACTGGCGGCTGAAGCAAGTTATCAAGACCGCGGAATCCAATTGGCTCAGCTTCCTGCAGACGACGGACGTCTACGATCCCGATCGCATCGAGGCCGACCGCGACCTGATCCGTCGCTTTTACCTCAAGCACGGCTATGCCGATGTGCAGGTCGTTTCGGCGACCGGTGAATACGACCCGGGCCAAAAAGGCTTCATCGTCACCTTCACGATCGAAGAAGGAGCGCTCTACCACTTCGGCAAGATCGACATCCAAAGCAACGTTCGCGACGTCTCGGCGCAGTCGCTGCACGACGGTCTAAGAATGGCCGCAGGCCAAATCTATAACGGCGAGGCGATCGAGAAGACGGTCGAGGACATGACCATCTCGCTGGCGAGACGCGGCTATCCGTTCGGCACGGTCCAGCCGCGCGGCGACCGCAATCCCGCCACCAGAACGATCGGCGTTACCTTCGTGGTCGACCAGGGTCAGCGCGCCTATGTGGAGCGCATCAACATCCGAGGCAATTATCGCACCCGCGATTATGTGATCCGCCGCGAATTGGATATCAACGAAGGCGATCCGTACAACCGCGCTTTGGTCGATCGCGCCGAGCGACGGATCAAGAATTTGAATTACTTCAAGTCGGTGAAGATCACCGATGAACCGGGCTCGGCGCCCGACCGGGTGGTGGTCAATATTGACGTCGTCGAGCAACCGACCGGCGACTTCTCGGTGATGGGAGGCTATTCGACTGCGCAAGGCTGGCTGGCGGAGGTTTCCGTCCAGGAGCGCAACCTGCTCGGCACCGGTCGTTTTGCAAGAGCCGCGGTGACTTATGGCCAATATGTCCGCAGCGTCGAACTCAGCTACGCCGAGCCGTATTTTCTCGATACCCGCTCCAGCATGGGCATCGATCTATTCGCCAAGCAATCGCTCGCCAGCACTTATCTGTCGTATGGGACTCAGTCTTACGGCGGCACGCTCAAATGGGGTCTTCCCATTCGCGAAGATCTCGCCTTCCAATTGCGCTATTCCGCCTTCACGCAGAAGATCTCGCTGCCGTCCTATTTGAACGACTGCAACAACATCAATCCGGATTTCGTAAACACCTTTCCCACGCCCGCTGCCATTGCCGCGGCAACGGCAAACGGCACTCTAGGTGAGGCCTATCCTGGCTATGTCCCTGGCACCACCAATAACTGCTTTTTATACGGTCAGGCGTCGCTTCCGGTGCGGGTCGAACTTGCCAACGGCGCCTACCTCACATCGATGATCGGTTATGGGCTGAGCTACAACACGTTGGACAACAATAAAAACCCGACCAGCGGTGTGTATGCCAGTTTGGGTCAAGACATCGCGGGCGTCGGCGGCGACGTGGCCTATCTGCGCACGAACGGGGACCTGCGCACCTATTACGAGATCGTCACCGACCTCATAAGCATCGTGCATCTGCAAGCCGGCGACATGATCGGTTTGAACCACGGCGGCGAGGTGCGCATGCTGGACGATTTCAAGATGGGGCCCAATCTGGTCCGCGGCTTTCAGCCGGCCGGCATAGGCCCGCGCGACATCACGCCTGGAACGACGAACGACAATATCGGCGGCACGATGTATTGGGGCGCCAGCCTCGAATTCCAGTATCCGTTCTACTTCCTGCCCAAGGATAGCGGCTTCCGCGGCGCCATCTTCGTCGATTCCGGATCGGTGTGGGGCTACAAGGGCGAAACACAGAATCCTGCAACCGGAGAAATCAACGGGTCAATACAGACCACTGCTCCCCCGCCGAATCCACCCTTCGTCTGCCAATGCGGGATGCAATATGCCGACGACCCCTCCGTGCGCGCGTCGGTTGGCGCCAGCGTCATTTGGGATTCGCCATTCGGTCCGTTGCGTTTCGATCTCGCCTATCCGTTGCTCAAAAGGCCGTACGACCGGACCCAATTCTTCGCCTTCGGCGGCGGAGCGCAATTCTGATCGCGGCTTAAGCTCGACGCCGGACGGATATGCCCGATTTTGTCACACCGGACCGCGAGTTGACGATCGCCGAGATCGCCGCACTGACGCGTGCCATATTGCGCGAAGGCGATCCGGCCGACCGGCGCATCCGCAATATTGCGCCGCTCGATACCGCTGTGGCATCCGAGATAAGCTTCCTCGACAGTTCAAAATATCTCGGTGAGCTGGCCGGTACGCGTGCCGGAGCCTGCTTGATCGCGCCCCATTTCGCGGCCTCAGCTCCGCGCGGCGTTGCCGTGCTGGAGACCCCGCAACCCTATCCGGCCTTTGTCGCGGTCGCGCGCAAGCTGTTTCCCGCTATGCTGCGGCCCGCGTCGCTGTTCGGCGCCGGCGGGCATGCGACGAGCGCGCAGGTGCACCCGACGGCAAGGCTTGAGGCTGGCTTAACGATCGATCCGCTCGCCGTGATCGGACCGCGCACCGCGATCGGCGCGGGGACGTTGATCGGGCCCGGCGCGGTCATCGGTCCCGATGTCTGCATCGGCCGTGACTGCGCGATTGGCGCCGGCGCCACGATCCTGCACGCACTGATCGGCGACCGCGTCATCGTTCATCCCGGCGTTCGCATCGGTCAGGACGGTTTCGGTTATCTGCCGTCGCCGCAAGGTCATCAAAAAATCCCACAAACGAGGCGCGTGATCGTTCAAGATGACGTCGAAATCGGCGCCAATACCGCGATCGATCGGGGCGCGACCCGCGACACTGTCATCGGCGAGGGGACCAAGATCGACAATCTTGTCCATATTGCACACAACGTCACGATCGGACGGCATTGCCTGATTGCCGGGCAAACCGGCATATCAGGCAGTGCGACGGTCGGAGATTTTGCCATGATGGGCGGGCAGGTGGGGGTGGCCGACCACATCACCGTTGGCACGGGCGTCATGCTCGGCGCGCGCGCCGGGGTCATGCGGAACGTGCCCGCAGGCGCCCGCTGGGCCGGTTATCCGGCCGAGCCCGCGATCGAGTGGAAACGCGGCGTCGCCACCATGCGTCGTCTGGTGCGGCTCGGCCGTAAGTCCGGGGGAGAAGGCGAATGAAGGGTGAGAACGCGGAATTCGCCGACATCCGCGAAATTTTGCGGCTGCTGCCGCATCGCTACCCCTTTGTCATGGTCGACCGCATCGTCGATATTCGGGGCGACGAACACGGCATCGGAATTAAAAATGTTACGATCAACGAACCGCAATTCCTCGGCCATTTTCCGGAAAATCCGGTCATGCCGGGCGTGCTGGTGATCGAGGGAATGGCGCAAACGGCGGGTGTGCTGTGCCTGCGTCGGATGAGCGTAACCGAGAAACCACGCGTCATGTTTTTCCTCACCATCGACAAAGCCAAATTCCGCAAGCCTGCCGTGCCGGGCGATACACTCGAATATCACGTCAAAAAAATCGCGCACCGCCGCAACATGTGGTGGTACCGAGGCGAGGCCAGGGTCGGCGATGTTCTCATCGCCGAGGCCAAAGTCGGCGCCATCATTTCTGAGGTCTAGATGACCATCGATCCGACCGCGCGCGTCGCCGATGGCGCGCGCATTGGCGAGTCCGTTGCGATCGGACCGTATTGCATCGTCGGGCCGCAGGTCGAACTGCAGCGCGAGGTTCGCCTGCTCGCCCATGTCCACGTCACCGGCGTAACGACCATCGGGGAAGGCACGGTCGTTTATCCGTTTTCATCGCTCGGCACGCCGCCGCAATCGGTCCATTATCGCGGCGGCGCGACCCGGCTCGTGATCGGGAACGCTTGCGAATTGCGCGAGAGTGTCACGATGAATACCGGCACCGAGGATGGCGGCGGAATTACCCGCATCGGCGACCGCTGCTCGTTCATGGTCGGCTCCCATGTCGGACACGATTGCACGGTCGGCAACGACGTGACATTTGCCAACAATGTGGTGCTTGGCGGTCACGTGAGCGTCGGCGATCACACTTTCCTCGGCGGTCATGTCGCCATTCATCAATTCGTGCGCATTGGCGAGGGCGTCATGATGGCGGGCATGTCGGCCGCCCGCGACGACATCATCCCGTTCGGCTTTGCGCTCGGCCAGACCGGGGCGCTGGTCGGACTGAATATCGTCGGGCTGCGGCGGCGCGGTGCGAGCCGGACCGAGATGCACCGCTTGCGCCGCGCTTATCGGTCTTTGTTTTTTGTCGAGGGACGCATCGCTGAGCGGATCGCAGCGCTCGAACGCGAATTCGCCGGCGATCCGATGGTCGGCAAGATCATCGCGTTCATCCGCGCGGGCGGCAAGCGCCCGCTGATGCGGCCGCGTGCCCGACGCAATGCCGACGCGCCTGATGTCGACTCGCCGGCCGACGATGCGGCCTGATGCGCCGACCATAACCGACGGCGTGACGCCCTCGGCGGGTTCGCTTGCGATCATTTGCGGAGGCGGCAGCCTTCCTGCGGCGGTCGCCGAAGCGGTGGCGAGGCGTGGCCGCCGGCCGGTAATGTTCGGCATCAAGGGTTGGGCGGAAGCCGCGGTGATAGAGCGCTATGCGCATCACTGGATCGCGCTCGGACAGGCGGGACGCTTCTTTCGTCTGGCGCGGGCGGAGAATTGCCGCGAGGTGCTATTCATCGGCACGCTGTTGCGGCCGCCGATTACGCAACTGCGTCTCGATTGGCAGACGATCAAGGTCATGCCGGGTGTCATTCGCGCCTATCGCGGCGGCGATGACAGGCTCATTTCCGGCGTCGCGAGCATTGCCGAGAGCGGCGGCCTGCACGTCGTCGGCGTCAAGGACGTAGCGCCCGAAGTCTTGGTTCCGGAAGGCGTCATCGGCCGATATCGGCCTTCGGCGCGTGACCGAGCCGACGTCGCCCGCGCCCTCAAGGTCATCGCCGCGCTTGGGCCGTTCGATGTCGGTCAGGCCGCCGTGGTCGCCGACAACAACGTGCTCGCCGTCGAGGCTGCGGAAGGCACCGATAACCTCCTCAACCGCATCGCCGAATTACGCCGGCTCGGTCGCGTGACCTCCCGGCCTGGGACCGGAGTCCTGGTGAAAGCGCCCAAGCCCGGCCAGGATCACCGTTTCGATCTGCCTTCGATCGGTCCACGAACGGTCGAGAACGTCGCGCGCGCCGGACTGGCCGGTCTCGCCGTGACTGCCGGTTCCACGATGATTGCGGAGCCCGATGCGGTGACTGCGGCAGTCGATCGCGAAAAGATTTTTCTCGTCGGTATCGGCGAGGACGCCGCACGATGAATGACGCGCCGCAGTCCTTGGCGGCCCGGCCGCTCTCCATTTACATCATTGCAGCGGAGGAGTCGGGCGACGCGCTGGGGGCAGCGTTGGCGCGGGCGCTGACCAAGCGCGAGGCCGGCGCGGTGGAGCTTTCCGGAGTGGGCGGCCACGCCATGGCGGCGGCCGGCATTGCCAGCCCATTTGCGATCGACGAGCTGTCGATTATCGGCCTTACCGCGATTCCGCAACGGCTGCCGAAAATTTTTCGCCGCATCCGCGAAACCGCGGTTGCGGTTGTCGCCGCGCGGCCGGATGCTCTTGTCATCGTCGACAGCCCGGATTTCACGCACCGGGTGGCCCGCCGGGTGCGACGCATTGCGCCGTCAATTCCCATACTCGACTATGTCTCGCCGTCGGTTTGGGCGTGGCGGCCCGGACGCGCGCGTGCCATGCGCGATTATGTCGACCAGGTGCTGGCGATCCTGCCGTTCGAGCCGGCCATCCATGTCGAGCTCGGCGGGCCGCCTTGCACCTATGTCGGCCATCCGCTCATCGAGCGCATCGGTGACTTGCGCCCAAATGCCGATGAATTGCGCCGGCGCTCCGCCGCTCCGCCGCTTGTGCTGGCATTGCCGGGCAGCCGATCGAACGAGATTCGGCGGCTTGTCGGAATTTTCGGCGACACAATCGAGCGCGTTGTTGCGCGCATCGGTCCAATCGATCTTGTGATACCGACCGTTCCTCATGTCGCCTCGCAGCTGCGCGACGCCGTTGCCGGTTGGACCGTGCAGCCGCGTATCGTGGTCGAGCCGCGCGAAAAGTGGTCGGCCTTTCGCAACGCGCGCGTGGCGCTCGCGGCGTCAGGCACGGTGACGCTCGAACTTGCGCTGTCCGGCGTGCCGATGGTCGCGGCCTACCGTCTGCATGCCGTCGAGGCGATCATTGCCCGGCTCATTCGGCTGCAGGCAAGAAGACTGCCAAGCGTCATATTGGCCAATCTGGTCCTCGGCGAAAACGTCGTCCCGGAACTGCTGCAGGAGGATTGCACGCCGGACAAACTGGCGGCCGAGCTGTTGGCGCTTGTCTCCGACACCCCCGAGCGGCGGCGCCAGATCGAGGCCTATCGTCGCCTCGACGATATTATGGCAATCGGCGACGCGACCCCGAGCGCCATAGCGGCATCCATCGTTATCGACGTCGCCCGGCGTGGCCGTTTCCCCCTCATTGCAACGGGCGAGGGTGCGTAACCGTGTCACCGGGCATCCGCCCGCAGAGCTACCATTGCCGCCGCCATCCTGCTAAGTCGCACCTATCCAGAGCATGATCCCGAAAAGTGGATGCCGGTTTTCGGAGTAGATCATGCTCAATTAAAATGCACCCGGAAGCCAGCGCGCGTGACCAAGACTAAAAAAACGGTCCGGAAGTCCCCGATCCGGGCCGCGATTACCGGGGTCAGCGGTTACGTGCCACCCGACGTGCTCAGTAATGCCGAGCTCGCGGAAATGGTCGATACCAGCGACGAGTGGATCACCGAACGGACCGGCATCAAGGAACGGCGCATTCTCAAGGGCAAGGGTCTCGGCACCTCGCATATGGGCGCGGAGGCGGTGCGCGGACTCTTGAGTAAGACCAAAACCGCGCCAGGCGACGTCGAGCTCTTGATCTGCGCAACCACGACGCCGGATTTCGTGTTTCCCTCGAGCGCCAATCTGATCTGCGACATGTGCGGCATCCGCGCCGTCGGCAGTTTCGACGTGCAAGCCGCTTGTTCCGGCTTCGTCTACGCGCTCACCGTCGCGTCGCAATTTATCGAGACCGGAAAGTTCCGCAAGATCGTCGTCGTCGGCGCCGACAAAATGTCGGCGATCATCGATTACACCGACCGCGCCACCTGCGTATTGTTCGGCGACGGCGCCGGCGCGGTGTTGCTGGAGCCGAGCGGGAAATACGGCATTGTCGACACGCTGATCCGTTCCGACGGCTCCGGCATGCCGCATTTGCATCAGAAAGCCGGCGGCAGCCGGCTGCCGCCGACGGCGGAGACCGTCGCCAAGCGGTTACATTACGTGCATCAGGAAGGCGCGTCGGTTTATAAATTTGCCGTTGCCCGCATGACGGAAGTGGCGACCGAATTGATGCAACGCAATCATCTGACCAGCGACCAGGTCGATTGGCTGGTGCCGCACCAAGCCAATCGGCGCATCATCGAGGCGACCGCCGAGCGTATGAAGCTCGATCCCAAACAGGTGATGATCACCATCCACAAATACGGTAACACCACCGCAGCGACTATTCCGCTTTGTCTGTGGGACTATGAAGATAAGCTCAAAACCGGCGACCGGCTGATCCTGGCCGCCTTCGGCGGCGGCTTCACCTGGGGCGGTGTCTATCTGACGTGGGCCTACGATCCACGCTGACAATTTCCGCTTCGACGCGAGCCGATCGTTGCGCGCCGGCAATTAAGCTCATAGCGGTAGTATAGATATTGCGACACACGTCAAGCGTGCTGTCGGCAGTGTCCAAGCCGGAAGGATTCCCCTTTGAACCGGGTAGTAGGTGGAACGAGATTCTGCCGATACGCGCGTTCAAAGAAGTTTGTTCTCAACTGTTGCCGGCAGGGTACGCCGCCGCATTTTCGGCCAGCGGCACGCAATTGACATACAGGCCTAGGGTGCACGTCGGATAAGCTTTAGCGAACAAATAAAATTCTGACCGTCAAGCGGTGGTGTAGCGCATTACGCGTGGGGGGAAGTCCACAGTGAGGCAACGCTTATTGCTGGAGACGCTGCTGGCAACGAGTTCGGCGCTGGCGTTGCTTATCGGCGCCGAGGGCTCGGCCGCCGCGCAATGTTTCTACAACAACGTACCCGGCGGCGTAGATAACACCACCGCGCACAATTGCATCAGCTACAACAATGGCACGGCATCCACTGGCAACGCCGTCAACGACACATCCGGGACGTTGACCACCGCCCATGCTTACCCGCCGGTCAATCCTGGGACGGCCACTGGGATCAGCGTCTGGGGCTCGGGCACGACGCTCGTCGGCAATATCATTAATAGCGGGACGATCAACGCGCCTAATGCCGGAATCAATATCGGTGAGGGAGCAACGACGGGAAACGGGCAAGGAGCCGGAGCTGTCCTCAGCGGCTCAATAACCAATAGCGGCACCATCGGCGGTACCATAATTCCGGGGTTCGGAATTGTGCTTGGGGGTACAGCCCTGACGCAGTCGACCGTGACCGGTTCGATCATCAATGCCGCGGGCGGGCTGATCCATTACAGCAACGCCGGAATTGACATCGGATATGCGACCGTTGGGGGCATGATAAGCAACGCTGGCATTATCAGCGGTACCGGATCGAGCGCCATCACTATCCTCGATTCCCAGATTGGAAACGTAGGTGGGAATTCGATAGTCAACGGTACGAATGCCACCATCACCGCGACCAATGCCTTCGCCGCCATTGTTCTCAATGGATCGGGCGCCGGCGGGACCGCGACCGCGACCGGTGCGATCGTCAATAATGGAACCATCAACGGCGCCCCGACAATCGGCATCGAAGTCGTCGAAGCCACCGCCGCCGGAATTACCAACGGCGGCACGATCAATGCCAGTTATGGCATCGCATTAACCGGCAAAAATGCCATTGCAGCCGTCGTGACCGGCAACATCCTCAACAGCGGTACGATCAATGCCAGTGCGGGGAGCGGCATCGGCATCTACTCTTATAAAGGCGGCGCAACGGTCGGCGGCTATATCAGCAACAGCGGCACGATCAGTGCGACCGCAGCGACGGGCATTGGTCTCTACGGCGTAAAGATGCCCGCCGGCGGTGTCACCAATAGCGGCACGATCACCGCCGCCAATGTCGGTATTCTCCTCAACAAGACTTCGAGCACTCTTGGGACGATCGGCTCCGTCGCCGGCGGGATAGTCAATCAAGGGACGATAACGGCAGCGACAGGCATTGAGGTAACCGGCGGCAGCACGCTCGTCGGCGGCATTACCAATAGCGGCACCGGCACGATCAACAGCAGCACCAACGCCATCAATCTGACCGGCGAGGGCGGCCCGACCACGATCGACATCAATGGCGGCGTCGTCACCGGCAATATAATCGGCGGCGGCGCCGACACGCTCAACTTCGCGCCGACCGGTACCTTCACCTATAATTCGAGTTTCTCCGACGTCAGTGCGGTCAACATCAATTCCGGCACCGTGGTGCTCAACGGCGGCGCCAACAGCGCCACCACCCTGACGGTGAGCGGCGGCACGCTCGCTGGCACCGGCACGATCGCAACCGCCATGACCATCGCCAGTGGTGTCTGGGCACCGGGTACGCCTGGAACGCCGGGCACCGCCATGACCATTACCGGGAGCGCCACGTTCAATGCGGCGTCGACCTATCGGATCTATCTCAATCCGACGACCGCGTCGCTTGCCAACATCAGCGGCACCGCGACGCTCGATGGTGCCACTGTGAATGCGGTGTTCTCGGCGGGCAGCTATGTGTCCAAGCAGTATCTGATCCTCACCAGTGGCGGACGAGTCGGCATTTTCAACCCCACGATCACGAATACCAACGAGCCGCTCGGCGGCAGCGACTCGCTCAGCTATGCCGGGAACAATGTCTATTTGAACCTCACTTCGAACTACAGCAGCAGCAGCGGGCTCAACGGCAATCAGCAGGCTGTCGCCAATGCGCTGACCGCTTACTTCAACGCCCATGGTGGCATTCCGGCGCAGTTCTTCAGTCTCACGCCGGGGCAGCTGACCCAGGTCGATGGCGAAGTCGGCACCGGCGCGCAGACCGCGGGCTTTGCCGTCATGAGCGATTTCCTTAACCTCATCCTCGATCCGTCATCCGGCGGCGGTGGCAGCACCGGCGGCGGCAATCCTCCGGCCTTCGCGGAAGAAGCGGAGTCGAGCCTGCCATCCGATGTCGCGCTCGCTTATGCCGGCATCCTCAAAGCGCCGCCGAAACCCCAGGCCGCTTTCGACCAGCGCTGGAGCGCTTGGGGTTCCGGCTTCGGCGGCAGCGGGACCCTTCAGGGCGATCCAGCGGTCGGCTCGAACAATGTCACCGCGAGCGCGTATGGCGTCGCCGGCGGCATGGATTATCGCTACGCGCCCGATACGGTCCTGGGGTTTGCGCTCGCCGGTGCCGGCACCAATTGGAGCCTGGCGCAAAATCTCGGCGGCGGTCGCAGCGATACATTCGAAGCCGCGGTCTACGCCAAGTCGCATGCCGGCCCGGCTTATATTTCGGTCGCGCTCGCCTTCGCCAATCATTGGTTCACGACAAATCGCATTGCCGTCGGCGACAACCTCACCGCCAAATTCGACGGTCAGAGCTACGCGGCGCGCGTCGAGGCCGGCTATCGCTACGCCGTAGCCGCGAACGGCTTGATTATCGGCGTCACGCCTTATGCCGCTTTGCAGGCGCAAGACTTCCACACCCCAAGCTATAGCGAGACCGATCTCAGCGGCGGCGGCTTCGGACTGTCCTATAATGCCGTGAATGCCACCGACACGCGCAGCGAGCTCGGCGCGCGGTTTGACGATCTCACGACGCTCAACGGCCTGCCGCTCGTTCTGCGCGGCCGTCTGGCCTGGGCACATGACTGGGTCAGCAATCCGTCGCTCGGCGCGGTCTTCCAAGCTCTGCCGGGAGCGAATTTCACCGTCAACGGCGCGACACCGCCGCCCAACTCAGCGCTCGCTACGGCTGCCGCGGAATTGCATCTGACCGCGAACTGGACGGCGACCGCGAAATTTGACGGCGAATTCGCATCGCATGCCCAGACCTATGCGGGAACAGGCACAGTCCGCTACGCGTGGTAACCGCGCAGCGTTGCTTCCGGCAGGAAACGACAGGCTTATTTCCGCTTCGACATCGGCTGGTAGTCGCGCTGCTTGGCTCCGGTATAGAGCTGCCGCGGCCGGCCGAGTTTTTGGTGCGGGTCCTCGATCATCTCTTTCCACTGCGCGATCCAGCCGACGGTGCGGGCGAGCGCGAACAGCACCGTGAACATGGTGGTGGGGAAGCCCATGGCGCGCAGCGTGATGCCGGAATAGAAATCGACATTGGGATAGAGCTTCTTCTGGATGAAATAGTCGTCGTGCAGCGCGATCTTTTCCAGCTCCATGGCGACGTCGAGCAGCGGATCCTTGATGCCGAGCTCGTTCAAGACCTCGTAACAGGTCTTCTGCATGATTTTGGCGCGCGGATCGTAGTTCTTATAGACGCGATGGCCGAAGCCCATCAGGCGGAATGAATCCTTCGGATCTTTCGAGCGCTTGATGTATTCGGGAATGCGGTCGACCGAGCCGATCTCGCCCAGCATTTTCAGCGCCGCCTCGTTGGCGCCGCCATGCGCGGGGCCCCACAGGCAGGCGATGCCGGCGGCGATGCAGGCGAACGGATTGGCGCCGGTCGAGCCGGCGAGCCGCACGGTCGAGGTCGAGGCGTTCTGCTCGTGATCGGCGTGCAAGGTGAAAATGCGGTCCATGGCGCGCGCCAGCACCGGATTGGCCTTGTACTCCTCGCACGGCACCGCAAAGCACATGCGCAGGAAGTTCGAGGCGTAATCGAGCTTGTTGTCCGGATACATGAACGGCTGGCCGACCGAGTATTTATACGCCATCGCGGCCAGCGTCGGCATTTTGGCGATCATGCGGATCGAAGCGATCATGCGCTGGGTCGGATCGGTGATGTCGGTAGAGTCGTGATAGAACGCCGACAGCGCGCCGACGCAGCCAACCATCACCGCCATCGGGTGGGCGTCGCGGCGGAAGCCCTGAAAGAACCGGCTCATCTGCTCGTGGATCATCGTGTGATGGATCACGCGATCGACGAAGTCCGCTTTCTGCGTGGCGGTGGGCAGCTCGCCGTAGAGCAAAAGGTAGCAGGTCTCGAGAAAGTCGCCGTGTTCGGCGAGATCGGCAATCGGATAGCCGCGATAGAGCAGGATGCCCTCGTCGCCGTCGATATAGGTGATCTTGGACTCGCAGCTGCCGGTCGAGGTGAAGCCGGGATCGTACGTAAAGATGCCGGCTTCGGCATAGAGCTTGCTGACGTCCAGGACCTCCGGGCCGATGGTTCCCTCGTACATGGGGAAAGTATGGGTCTTGTCGCCGATTTTCAGCGTGCCGGTCTTGATATTGGCGCCGGTCTTCGCGTCCATGATCGTATCCTCGAGGTCTGACGGCCGGTGGCCGCGCGCGGCTGGAATGTGCCTAATGCAGCTTAAATCCGCGTTTCACCCGGCTTATTGGGGTAGCGCAACCGCCTGTGCACTGCAAGATAATAGCCTGTGATATAGGCGGAAGGGGCCGCCGAGGCAAAACTTGTGCAAGTGACATACGGGCTTCACACGGCGCCCGGCGGCGCGTCTTGCGGTATCGACTGATCGGCAAGCCGCGCCAGGCTTTCCGGCTTGCCCAGCACCGTGAGCACTTCGAAAATCCCGGGCGAGGTGGTGCGGCCGGTGAGCGCGGCGCGCAACGGCTGCGCCACGGTGCCGAGCTTGGCGCCCTTGCGCTCGGCGAAATCGCGCACCGCGCGTTCCGTCGCCTCGGTCGTCCACGGTTCGACCGCGGCCAGACGGTCGGCGATATCGCGCAACAGCGCCCTCGCCTCGGCGGTGAGGAGCGCGGCCGCTTTGTCGTCGAGCGGAATCGGCCGGTCGGCGAGGAGAAAGCGTGCGCCGTCAATGATATCGAGAAGCGTCTTGGCGCGCTCCTTTAAGCTTGGCATGGCCGCCAGAAACTGCTGCCGTAAAGCCGGCGTCAGCTTGGCGGCAAGCGCCGCCCCCTCGGCCAGATGCGGCAATAGCTGGTCGATCGCGGCCAGAAGTTCGGCTTCGTTGCTTTGCCGGATGTAGTGTCCGTCGAGACTTTCCAGTTTGGCGAAATCGAATCGCGCCGGCGAGCGGCCGATCTGCGGCAGGTCGAACGCCGCGATCATTTCTTCGGTCGAAAAAATTTCCTGGTCGCCATGGCTCCAGCCGAGCCGCACTAAATAATTGCGCAACGCCACCGGCAGATAACCCATGGCGCGATAGGCGTCGACGCCGAGCGCGCCGTGGCGTTTGGACAGCTTCGATCCGTCCGGTCCGTGGATCAGCGGGATGTGCGCCATCGCCGGCACCGTCCAGCCGAGCGCGTCATAAATCTGCTTCTGCCGCGCCGCGTTGGTCAGGTGATCGTCGCCGCGAATGACATGAGTGACGCCCATGTCGTGATCGTCGACGACCACGGCGAGCATATAAGTGGGCGTGCCGTCGGAGCGCAGCAGCACAAGGTCGTCGAGGTTCTCGTTCTGCCAGACGACGCGGCCCTGGACCTGATCCTCGATCACCGTCTCGCCGGTCAGCGGCGCCTTGAGCCGGATGGCCGGTTTCACGCCCACCGGCGCGTCGGCTGGATCGCGGTCGCGCCAGCGGCCGTCATAGAGCCTGGCGCGGCCCGCGGCCCGCGCCGCTTCGCGCATCTGCGTCAGCTCGTCGGGGCTCGCGTAGCAGTAATAGGCATTGCCGGAGGCGAGCAGCGCCTCGGCGACTTCGCGGTGCCGGGCTTGGCGCGCGAACTGATAGATGGTGTCGCCGTCCCATTCGATGCCGAGCCAGGACAGCCCGTCGAGGATGGCGTCGATCGCAGCCTGCGTCGAGCGCTCGCGGTCGGTGTCCTCGATACGCAACAGCATCTTGCCGCCGCGGCCGCGGGCGTAGAGCCAGTTGAAGAGGGCGGTGCGGGCGCCGCCGATATGCAGGAAGCCGGTCGGCGAGGGGGCAAAGCGGGTGACGACGGTCATGTCTGTCCGAATAAAGGGCTTGCGCCCTGTAGCATAGCCGACGGCGAATGAAAGCATGGATGCGCCGGCGAGATTAATCATTTCTGGAAACGTCCTGCTCGGTGCCCGTCATTGCGAGCGGAGCGAAGCAATCCAGGGCGGCTTGCACGGAGCGAGCGGCCCCTGGATTGCTGCGTCGGCCCGTTGGGCCTCCTCGCAATGACGCATGCGTTCTCCGTCCTCGCGATGCGCCTTCGCATCCGAGTTTTCCGTCACGCTGTAAGAAAGCCCTTCCCAACACCTCGCTCCAAAAAATGGAGGGAGGCGGAGCGCCGACAGGCGCATCCACTGGAGTCCGCCCGCCGCAGAAGAAAAGAAAGCCTGCTCGCGTGCGGCGCGCGCCCTTTTCTCCCTTCCTCCCCCGCTTGCGGGGGAAGATTGAGGAGGGGGCGCGCTCGCCTTTCGGCGCCCCACCGCGGTCCTGCGCCGAGGGACTTACCCCGACTCGGCTCCGGGCCGCGCTTCCTGGAATCACCGGATGCAAACGGGAGGACCCTCTCCGGCACCAGTGCAGCCAGCACCTGGCAGTCCGGTCACGCGCCGGACGGTCGATGCCCAGAACCGCCCGGAACCACGGTGTATCGCCGCGCTTCCGGGAACCGCTCCCGCTCCGCCTCAGGAGTACCCTCGCGAAGGCGTCCTTCGTGAGCGGGATTTGCGCTATGTAACTGCATTAGGGACAAATGTCAAGAGGTTGTCGCAATATAAGTGACGGAATGCTCTTGCTCTTGCGGTAACGCTTGTGTTACCCTAAATCATGCCTGAAATCCGCTACTACGTGGCCTTGGGTGGCCGGCAGCCGTTTGCCGCGTGGTTTTCGGATTTGGAGTCGGCGGCCCGAGCGAAGGTCACGCGCGCCATCGTCCGGCTGGAGCAGGGCAACTTCTCGAACGTGAAATCGGTCGGGGAAGGCGTGTTCGAATACCGGATCGATTTTGGACCGGGCTACCGCGTCTATTTCGGGCAGGACGGCACTGCGCTGGTGATTTTGCTGACGGGCGGCACGAAGCAACGTCAACAGCGCGATATCGATACGGCGCACGCCTATTGGCGGGAGTACAAGGCAACTAAGCACGGACCGCGCTGAACGGAGACGGCAATGGCAAGAACAAAAAGCTTTAAAACGTTGGTCGAGCTCAACATCAAAACCGACAAGAAATTCGCCGCAGCCCTCTTGCGCGAAGGCATCGACGCCATGCTCGGCGGCGATCTCGACACCGGCAAGGCCATCATGCGCGATTACATCAAAGCGACGGTGGGCTTCGAGAAGCTCGGCGCGGCGACCGGCGCGCCGCCCAAGAGCCTGATCCGCATGTTCGGCCCGCGCGGCAATCCGCAGGCCAAGAATCTGTTCAGCGTTATCGGCTATCTGCAGAAACGGGCGGGTGTGCGTTTGCGCGTCGCGGGGTAATATTGGTAGCCCGCATGAGCGCAGCGACATGCGGGGTTATTTGCGGAGAGGGGAAACCCCGGATATCGCTGCGCTCATCCGGGCTACGCTTGCTTAAATCGCTAAAGCGACGAAGCCAATATGACTAGATACGTACTGTGTCGTCACGCGATAGGTCAGCGCGGCGAAATTGAGATTTCCGAAGCGGAATATCATGGTCTAGCCGCGGACATCGACGTGCTGGTCGAACTATCCGATCTTGAGGAGAAGTATAACGGGTTCATCGACAATTATTTCGAGCTTGAAAGGGGCCTGTTAGAGGAGGCTCTTCGGGCAATGATTTATCGGGACTATAGTACAACCGGGTTACAAGGAGCCAAGAACACGATCAGCAGAAGAATTATGAATCTCCTGACGTCGATCAAGCTTTACCTTGACTCCTTTCCGCAACATGCAGACCGACTGCTAGCTGGAGAGCAGTTGCTGAACCTGAAGAATGCGCCGGCGCGGGCGTATAATCGGTCACTCTCGTATCGGACGATGGAAGCGCTACGAAACTACGCACAGCATGAGGCATTCCCGGTCCATAGCTGGGCCGTCAAACAGGAGTGGGACACCTCTACCGAGCCAAAACTATTGAGGGCTACGGTAAAACCCAGTCTCGACCTTCTCCGTCTCGCCAAGGCCAATCAATTCAAAAAGAAAGTTCTTGATGACCTTAAAAACACTGCCGCTCCTATCGAATTGAAACCGTTGATACGCGAATACATCGAGCAGTTGTGGATGGTGCACAGTGAGTTTCGAGCCGCCACCAATTCATTGATGAGCAAAGCTATGAGCAGCGTCAAGGCCGCGGTCGCTCGGTTCACCGCCGAATATCCCGGAAGCGAATTGTCTGTGGTTGCTCTTCCGGTCGATAAGGACAGCCTTAAAGTGGGCGAGCCCGTATACCTTTCGGCAACAGTCGTAGAATACCTACCACACCTGATGGCTCGGATCGGCCCATTGTCAAAATATTCAAGGCGACGCGTAGACTACTAGGGTCTGGACTCACATCTTGATCCAATAGAGAGCACCGACGAGGGCTGTGGCGGCGAGGAAGTTGCGGGCGAGTTTGTCGTAGCGGGTGGCGATGCGCCGCCAATCCTTGATACGGCAGCGCGTAGCAACCATTAGATTGCGACAGGCTGCTCGGTCCAGGGCGTTCCTCGCTCGACGACGGTGTTAGCGTAGATCAGGAGCTTTCTGGCGCAAGCGACGAGCGCAACTTTGTGCGGCTTGCCGGCAGCGATCAAGCGGCGATAGACGATATTGAGCTGGGGATTCCAGTGGAACGCCGCCGCCAGAGCTGCCGTGTAGGGGCTCTTTCGCAGGCGCTCGCGACCGCCGGCGATGTGCCGGATGCCGACCTGATCACCGCTGTCGTCGTCATAAGGTGCAAGACCGGCAAGCGCCGCAGCCTGTTCGCGTGAGACGCGGCCGATCTCGGGCATGCGCACCAGGATGGCGACGGCAGTTTTAAGCCCGATGCCGCCGATGCTGGCAATCAGGTCGAGCCGCATTGAGAGATCGCGGTGTTGGCGAACCGCCGCGATGAGTGCCTTGAGCTCCGTCCTCAGCAGGGTCTTGAGACGTGCAATCTCGCCGTCCCAATGGCGCCGGATACGATCGTTGCGGCAAGACTCGCGCCGTGTTTTGACGTGCGTGATGTCTTCGGTGATCTGCTCGATCAGCGTCAAATGCTCGGCAAATGGCGCCAAACGCGGGTCTGGCGGGCTATGGATCTTTTGCGTCGCTGCTGTGCACACCGCGATCAAAGCGGCGTCGATCTTATCGTTCTTAGCCCGTTGCAGATGAAACTTCGCATAGGCTCGCACCTGTGCCGGCTGAAAAACAATCACCACGAAACCATCGCGGCGCAACTTGGCGACGACGGCCTGTTCGTATCCGCCGCTCGCTTCAATGCCGACCCGCTTGACGCGATGCTTACACAACCATGCCGACACCTTCGTGTGGCCCGCGGAATCGTTGTCGGCCTGAAGCGGCAGCCGACCATCCGTGAGTGCGACATCGAGCTTGCGCTTGCCGGTGTCGATCCCGGCACAGATCATGTTATGCTGGTGCATCTTCGTCGACCCTTCCTTGTGATGCGAACCCTCGGTTCCTTCAACCATCCGGGCCCGATGAAGTGCCGATCGCGATCTTGCTACGACCATCAGCCCTAAAGGCTATGATGGGCATCGATCCGACGACCGGCGACCCGGCCCAGGTGGCCACCTGGGCCGGGTCGTTCCTCACGGAACGATCGCACTGTAATGATTCGCGCTAATACAAGGATGGGTGGAGCCAACGGGTCGGCGCGAAGCGCCGCCCGATGACAGGCTCCGCGATATCCATCATCTTTCCCCGTAAGACGGCGCGTTTTCCGTGGCATCGCCGGCCCAGTCGAGTGGATGAACACCAAACCTGACCACGCGATGGAACAAGCAGAAATGCCCCGACGCCGACATTGGGAACAATGGTACGGTTTGCCGGATTACAAATAGTTCAGGGCGACCTTAGAGCGGAGCGTTTGATGACGACGCTGGTCATTGAGGGTCTGCATCGCGACATTCTCAAAAAACGGTCGTTTGTGACCGTCAGGTGGAAGGGCGAACCCGAGAAGCAACTCGGCCTTCCCGTACCCTTCGACTGCCAACTCGATGCCTTGAAGAGTGAAACGGAAAAGGCGGTCCGGGCGCTGGCGAAGGAATTGGAAACGGCAACGATAGAGGGTCCTTGAGGTCGTACCGAAAGAAGCTGCCACCGGAAGGAAAATTGCGCCGTTAATTGGTCACGGCGACGCATAACAAAACCGTCGCGGTGGGATTCGCGCTTTCGCTCGCTGTCACTTTTCCGCGATGCCCTACGATGGGTATCGCTTCCGCCTTCGCTCGCTGTGCGAGCTTCGGCGGACAAGTCGCTCCACCCATCCTACGGCACGCTCCGACGTGATAAGATGAAGCCGAACGGCGCCGGCGGCCGGGTCGGGGGACCCGGAAGCGACCGCGATACAGGGAGGAAACACATGAGCTTATCCCGCCGCAGATTGTTTGCGCTCGCAGCCGCGGGCGCCGGGCTGCCGTCGTGGCCGGGCCTTGCCAAGGCGGAGACCTATCCGTCGCGGCCGGTGCATTTGATCGTCGACATTCCGGCGGGGCTGGCGCCCGACGTGTTGGCGCGGCTGATCGGACCGCAGCTGGCGCAGCGGCTCGGCCAGGATTTTGTCGTCGAGGACAAGCCGGGCGCCGGCGGCAATGTCGGCGCCGAATACGTCATCCGCGCCGCGCCGGACGGCTACACGCTGTTGGTGATGATCTCGGGCAATGCCGCCAACGCCGCGCTCTATCCCAACCTCGATTTTAATTTCGTCCGCGACATCGTGCCGGTCGCCTTCCTCGCCTACACGCCCTTCGTCGTCGTGGTGCATCCGTCGGTCCCGGTAAAGACGCTCCCCGAGCTTATCGCCTATGCCAAAGCCAATCCGGGCAAGCTCAACTTGGCGTCGCAGGGCGCCGGCACGGCGCCGCATCTCGCCTTCGAATTGTTCCGCATGATGACCGGCGTCAACATCGTTCATGTGCCCTATCGCGGGTCCTATATGCCCGATCTCCTGGCCGGTCAGGTGCAGCTCGCCTTCGCCACCGTTCCCCCGGTGCTCGGCTACGTCAATAACGGCAAGCTCGGAGCGCTCGGCGTCACCAGCGTGAAATCCATGGCGGCGTTGCCGGATGTGCCGCCGATCGGCGCAACGCTCCCGGGCTACGAGGGCAGCGGCTGGGCCGGCATCGGCGCGCCGCGCGGCACGCCGGCCGACATCGTCGCGACGCTCAACAACGCCATCAATGCCGTGCTTGGCGATCCTGCGCTGCGGGAGCGCTGCATCGCGCTCGGCGCCGTGCCGGAGTCGATGACGCCGGCGCAATTCGGCACGCTGATCGCCAGCGCCGCCAGCAAGTGGGCGAAGGTGATCGGCTTCGCCAACATCAAGGTGGATTGAAGTAAGCCCCGTCAACGAAGCGTCGCCGCCATCACCGCTGCACGATGACCGTGGCGCCGATCTTGGCGCGATTGTAGAGGTCGACGATGTCGTCGTTGGACATGCGAATGCAGCCTGACGACACGCCGCCACCGAGCTTCCACGGCTCGTTGGTGCCGTGGATACGGTAAAGCGTAGCGCCGAGATAGAGCGCGCGCGCGCCGAGCGGATTATCCGGACCGCCCGCCATGTGAGGGGGGAGCGTCGGAAACCGCTGCCGTTCGCCCGGCGTCGGCGTCCAGTCCGGCCATTCGCGTTTGGCGGTGATTGTGCTGACGCCCGACCAGGCATAACCCTCCATGCCGACAGCAATGGCGTAGCGAACGGCCTTGCCGCCGCCGAGCACATAATAGAGCCGCCGTTGGCCGGTGCTGACGACGATCGTTCCCGCGGCGCGCGTGGTGGGATAATCCACGGTTTCGCGCCCAACGATGCCATAGATGATGCCGAACGGCGTCGTCAGCGACCACACTTGTCCGGATGTCTGCGGTTCGCCCGGCGCACTGTTGGCGCCGCAGATGCCAAGCCCACAGATGCCAAGCAATGTGGCGGCGATCATTGTGAAGAAAAGACCAAGCGTTCTCACGACGTTTCAACTCCACGCCTGCAGGACAACGGCTTAGAGGGCCGCCAAGGATCGCAAACAAAGGATCGCAAACAAAGGATCGCAAACAAAGGATCGCAAACAAAGGATCATAACAAGCCACCGTCGCGGCCGCTGTCACCGCTGCGCCACAGTGGAAGAAAACCGGGGCCAGGTCACAAGCCTAGCCCGGATGCAGCCAACGGGTCCGGCGGCGACCGACGGCTACGGATGCCACGGATTGACGAACAGTCCGACAAGACTCGTCGTGCCCTTGGTATGCGCGGGCGGCTGTCCGGGCGTTATAAGTTTCGCGAGCACCTCGTCGCGGGTGAGCCCAGCCGGCAGGTCCTTGGGCTCGAAGTCCGTCGCAATCAGCACGAAAACAAAATGATGCGGCGAGGTATTGGGAGCCGGACAGGGCCCGTTGAAGATCTCCATTCCGAAGCCGGTCTTGCCGCCGACATATTTGTCCGACGGCTTGCTCAGCTCGCCTTCAGCAAAGCCCGTGACGGAGGCCGGGATACCGTAAGCAACAAAGTGGCTGAAGCCCGCGCCGCCACCAGACTGCGGATCGTTGACGAGCAGAATAAAACTCTTGGTGCCCTCAGGGACATTCGTCCAGGACAGTTGTGGCGAGACGTTTTCGCCGATGCAATTCGGATTGTTTGGGGCATTGGCTCTGCTGTTGGCACTCTTCCGCGGCATCGTCTTGCCGTCCTGGAAGGTTGCCGATTTAAGCGTGAAAATACCGGCGGCCTCTGCCGCCGCGCCGCCCAGGCTCACTATGGCGAGCGACGCGATTGCCGCGATTAAATGACGAGTTGCCGCGCGCATCATTCGGACCTCCCATTCATGCTTGTGTGCAACGCAGCCCGCGAGTCTAGCGTTGGCAGAACCGAGATCAAGCGAGGCTGGCGAATGCCAATCGGGACGGCTTTGACGCATAACACCATCTGAGACCTTACGACGCACGGCAAGCGTGCGCCGTGCACTTAATATCGCCGGGTGCGGCAAAAAATTCCAGGGAGGATTTTGTTCATGAAAATCAACATTATGATTGCCGCGCTTGCGGGCGCGGCGCTGGCCGTCGGCGTTGCCCACGCGCAAACGCCAGTCGCCAAGCCGCTGCCGACCGTGCCAACGCTGGCACCGGCCAAGTCACACAAGCTTCAAGTCCATGTCGATGCGCTCAAGAACGGCCATTTGATCGCAAGCGACTACGCCTTCTGCATGGCGGCGGCACAAGGCCATATCACGGCGGCTCCCGACAAGAGTCCGCGCATCGCTTGGTCCAAGGGTCCGGCCGGCACCAAGTCGTATGCGATCATCATGTACGACACCGATTCTCCTGCCGAACACCGCGAATGGATGAACCAGGAAGGCCAGACGCTGACCGCGGCAATCCAGCGCAAGATCTTCTACCACTGGCTCCTGGTCGACATACCGGCCAACGTCACCTCGCTTGCCGAAGGCGCGGACTCGGAGGCCCGCGTGGCCCACGGCAAACAGGCGCCGGCCAAGATTGGCGTGCACGGCCGGAACGACTTCACACCAACTTTTGCCGCCAACGACGCGCTGAAGGGTGATTATTACGGCTATGACGGGCCGTGCGTTGCGTGGAACGACACAAATACCCATCACTATTATTTCACGGTCTATGCGCTGAACGTGCCGTCGCTGGGTTTGAGCGGCACGTTCGACGGCGCACAGGTGTTGGCGGCGATGCAAGGCAAGGTTCTGGCTCAGGGTGACATCGTCGGTTTCTTCTCAACCAACCCGGCGGTGATGGCGAAGCTGCCGAAGTAAAAACCGGCGGCGCGCACCTTAGGCTTAACGGCAAAAGGCGAAGGTACTTCGCGCTGCGCTGCGCCCGGAAACGCCAACGGCGCACTTGACCGCGCCGGCCAACTTGTTCAATCGGGGGACCGTCACGATTTATGCCTTAGAATCGGCCGCGGCGCGGCCGAGGGCATGATCCGAAAAATGCCTGCCCTCGGACTTGATCCGAGGGTAGATACCGATTTTCCGAAAAGATCGTGCTCCAAGTGAGATTCTACGCCGCCAAAGGGAAAGACTAATGTCGGTTGCGGAGACGATTGCCCGGGAAGCGGGCCAGGATTTTATCCGGGACATTGTCCGCGCCGACCTGGCGTCGGGCCGGCACAAAACCGTCGTCACGCGCTTTCCGCCCGAGCCGAACGGATACCTGCATATCGGCCACGCCAAATCCATTTGCCTCAATTTTGGTATCGCCGACGAATTCGGCGGCCGCTGCCATCTGCGCTTCGACGACACCAATCCGACCCGGGAGGAGCAGGAATATATCGACGCCATCGAGGCCGACGTGCGCTGGCTCGGCTTCGATTGGGGCAAGAATCTGTTTTTTGCATCGGATTATTTCGAGCGGCTCTACGAATGGGCGGAACATCTGATCCGCGCCGGCAACGCCTATGTCGACGATCAGAGCCAGGACGAGATGCGCGCCGCGCGCGGCACGCTGACCGAGCCGGGCAGGAACAGCCCGTTCCGCGAGCGCAGCGTGGAAGAGAACCTCGATCTGTTCCGCCGCATGCGCGCCGGCGAATTCGAAAACGGCGCGCGCGTGTTGCGCGCCAAGATCGACATGTCGGCCGGAAACATCAATCTGCGCGATCCGGTGCTCTACCGCATCCTGCATGCCGAGCATCCGCGCACCGGCAAAAGCTGGCGCATTTATCCGAGCTACGATTTCGCCCACGGCCAGTCCGACGCCATCGAAGGCATCACCCATTCCATTTGCACGCTCGAATTCGAGGATCACCGCCCGCTTTACGACTGGTTCCTGCAAAACCTGCCGGTGCCCTCGCATCCGCACCAGTACGAATTCGCCAGGCTGAACCTCACTTATACGGTGCTGTCGAAGCGCGTGCTCACCGAACTGGTGCGCGGCGGCCATGTCACCGGCTGGGACGATCCGCGCATGCCGACGCTCGCCGGCTTGCGGCGGCGCGGCGTGCCGCCGCAGGCGATCCGCGATTTCGTCAAACGCATCGGCGTCGCCAAGGCCAACAGCGTCGTCGACATGGCGATGCTGGATTTTTCCATCCGCGAGGCGCTCAACAAGACCGCCGAGCGCCGCATGGCGGTGCTGCGTCCGCTCAAAGTGGTGATCGAGAATTATCCGGAAAGCGCCAGCGAAGAGCTCGAAGCGATCAATCATCCGGACAATCCGGCGGCCGGTACGCGGCGCCTGCGTTTCTCCAGAGAGCTCTTCATCGAGCGCGACGATTTTATGGAAAACCCGCCGAAGAAGTTTTTCCGCTTGTCGCCCGGGACCGAAGTGCGCCTGCGCTATGCCTATTTCATCACCTGTCGCGAAGTGCGGAAGAATTCGGCCGGCGAGGCGATCGAGCTGCGTTGCAGTTACGATCCGGCGACCAAGGGCGGCAACGCGCCCGACGGCCGCAAGGTCAAAGCGACCATGCATTGGGTTGCCGCGGACGCTTCGCTGCCGGCCGAGGTGCGGCTCTATAATCCGCTGTTCGCAACGCCCGATCCCGACGTCGCCAACTTCGCCGCCGCGCTCGCTCCGAACTCGCTCGAAGTGATGACCGGCGCCCGCGTCGAACCGGCTTTGGCGGCCGTTCAATGCGGCGAAGCGGTCCAGTTCGAACGCCAAGGCTATTTCTGCCCGGATCCGGTTTCGACGCCGGCGCGACTCGTCTTCAATCGCACCGTCGGCTTGCGCGACACCTGGGCGAAGGTGTCCGCGGGCGGCGGTTGAACTTGCCACTTTTGCACATGCCGCCAGTTTTACACTGGCCGTCTCGCCACGGCGCACACGTCCCGGTAGCATAGCCCCCGGGTAGCATGCCCCCTCCCTAACCC